>Ga0233425_10000549_pt1 | contig 95591 bp, 88 predicted proteins | sample Watercolumn_Towu_2_FD_181712 | JGI IMG/M metagenome (GOLD analysis project Ga0233425, IMG submission 181712) | Freshwater microbial communities from Lake Towuti, South Sulawesi, Indonesia - Watercolumn_Towuti2014_140_MG | ecosystem: Environmental > Aquatic > Freshwater > Lake | place...
ACAAGTGTGATCGTTTACCTCTAAGCAATGGCGCGGTGCAGGTTAGCGCACAGTGGTGCTTGACGGGTGCGGGCCCAGCGCTTACCATTTGCAGGTGGTTGTGGGTTTGAATTTCCTATCCGTCTGACGCCCATGAGCCCGGGCATCGAGATTGAGGTGTGGCCCAAGGCAGGGCAGAGCGCCTACGCGGTCGTGGACCCGACGGTCGCGATCCTCATCGCCAAGCGGCTCCTGGAGATGGCCGCGGTGCAGCTCGCGCCGGCCGCTGCGAACACAGACGAGGCTGATGACGCCGAGGAGGTCGCCGCGGAGCCCGGCACGATCGCGACGGCCGCTCCGGACGCCACCGAGAACGAGCTGGCCGAGGCCCCCGAGGTCCGCCCCTCCAACGGCGTCGACCTCGCCAGCCGGCGTCGACCCAGCGCCTCCTGACGCATGACCGACGCGGTCGCGACGCTGTTCCCGGACTGGCCGCAGTACGCGCGCCGTCTGCGCGATGGCGTGGCCGGCCTCACCGGTGACCAGCTCAACCTGCGTGCCGGTCGGGACCACGACCCGGTCTGGGCGCTCGCCGCGCACGTCGCCGGCGCTAGGGCCTACTGGCTGTGCGGCGTCTTCGGCGAGCCGGGCGCGGCAGCGACCCCGTTCACCGACCCGGCCACGGGCGAGGGCTGGGAGGACCACCCCGACCATCCCCGCTCCGGACAGGAGCTGGCCTGGGCACTCGACTCGACCTGGGCCGTAGTCCAGGACTGCCTTGCCCGGTGGACGCTCGCGGATCTGGCGTTGACCGCATCGCGCATCGGCCCGGCTGGTCCTCAGGTCCACACGCGCGCATCCGTGCTCAACCGCCTGCTCACCCACGAGGCGTTCCACGCGGGCGAGATCTCCCAGGTCCTGGGGCTCCACGGCCTGCCGTCCGTCGATCTCTGGGTGCGCCGCTCCCCGGGCTGAGCGTCCTGCCACCCGCCGAGGCCCCGTTCCGGGGCGCTCTCGACTGCGGGCGTAGAATCCGCGGGTGGTTACTCGAGCCGTGGACGTGACGAGTCCTTCGGCGTGGGACCAGCGGCAGCCGACGACGCCTTCATCGCGACCCGCGGGCTCACCTGTCGCTTTGGGTCCGTCGTCGCCCTGGACGGGCTGACGTTCGAGGTCGGGCCGGGCATCATCGGCCTGGTCGGTGCCAGACAGTAGATTGGTAATCCTGCGCTGCAGTAATGGCACACGCGGCGCAGCTTGGGCAGGCGTGGTGTGGCTGCTGGCAGAGCGCACTGAACATTCAGGGCTGCCGATGCTGGATTGAAGACAATGTGCAACTTGCGTGTGTTACGTGTCTCCAATTTTTCGAAATATCGAACAAAAGTGATTGATTGCCATTCAGCCGTTGCTGGAGTGGAAGTAGTGCAGGGTGGAACTTGACCACTGCGGGGACAGCGCTTATCATCGCGCAGGTGATTGTGAGCTTGGATTTTCTATCCGTCGCAGGGTTGCCCAAACAGGTTGGTGATCTGAAGCTCCTGTCACTTCGTCAATGTGCGCATTGACGATGTCGAAGTGGGGCGAGATAAAAATATAGTCAATGCGCATGTCACGATCTGTGCCTTGTTCCGGATTGGTTTTGAAAGTTACGCCAGACCTAGATTTCGAGTTTGGCTGCCAGGTGTCCCGAAATTGAGCACGATTCATCAGTTCGACCACGCGGGAGTCTGGTTCATCGTTGAAATCCCCCGTGAAGATAATTTCAGCCGGCATTGGCGGAACAGGATCGTTTAGTTGCCAGTGCTCGCGCGAGGCTTCGTCCCACTCTTTGCCATTCCATGCGCCACCTTCAAGTAGCGCATTTTCACAATGCTTCAGCAACGCCGTTATTTGGGCAACGCGGTTTGCTGCGGAGATGTCGGTAAGATGAAGATTAATTACCCGAACAGGTTCTGCGGGTGTCAAAATCACGGACTCGATTGCCGCACACCACATATTCATGCCGTCTCCGGTGTCTTGCTTTGGCAAGTGTATCGCGCGTGACGAGGCAATCGGATATTTACTTATCGTCATTTGGCCGCTTTGGCGCCGGCGGTTGTCAATTGAACCATCCGACGTGACTGTACTAGCGTCAACATCGAGCGCGGCACCAAAAACGCAATACCTGTCAGGGAGCAGTGCTTGTACTTCGACAAACTGGTCAGCCATTTTGGTGCGGCGCCAATTTCTGTCGATCTCTTGAAGGCAAATGATGTCGGCGTCGCGCACGGCGTCAACACAGCGCTGGAGGTCGAATCGATTGTCAGCCCCAAGCGAATATTGAATGTTGTAAGTAACAATTGAAAAGGAGCCCATAGGAGGTAAGATTACATCATGGCTATTATCACAGATGTGCGCAGAATTCGAAAAACTACCCTCGCGTTCGTTGCTGTCGCTTCAATAGCGGGTGCGCTGGCTTCGTGTGGCCGGACACCCACCGTCTCCGGTGTGTTGCGTGTCGGTAACGATGCCGGGTTTGGCGGCGCCGAGACGATGGATCCATACGATGGAAATCGAACCTGGCCAACCATCAATATGGTATTCGACCGCCTGGTTGGGGTTGACAAGAACTTTTCGCCGGTCGCAGAGTTGGCGCTTTCATGGTCATCCAATGAAGATTTGACCGAGTGGACGCTGCAGTTGCGGGAAGGTGTCAAATTTCATGACGGAAGTGTTTTTGATGCTGACGATGTTGTCTACTCGATTGAACGCATGATTGACCCGGAGTTCGACTCGCCCATCCGGGCCGTGCTAGGCGTAATTTCGTCTGCAGAGACTGTTTCTCCTTATCAGGTGAAACTCACGTTGGCAACTGGTGAAGCCGATCTTCCGCTGCTGCTTGCCGACTATCGGGCGCTCATGACTCCGGTGGATTCTCAGGCAACAATTGGCAAGAACCCAATCGGTACCGGGCCTTTCAAAATGCAGACTTTTGATCCTGCAGGCACAACTGTGCTGCTCGCAAATGAAGGGTATTTTTTTGGCAGCCCGAAGTTGCAACGGATTGAGATTATCACCTTTGCCGACTCGCAATCGGCCTCCCAGGCCTTGGCCGGCGATCAGGTGGATTTGCTGCTTTCCATAGACGGCAAGTCGGCGCAAATGTTTGGCGACAAATCCAAGTTCACATTGCAAACCATTCCATCGGGAGATTGGAATGCGATTGATTTCAGGGTGGATCAAGTGCCGTTCGGTGACGCGCGGGTGCGCAAAGCGCTGCGGATTGCCGCTGATCGGCAGATAATCGCGGATACCGTGCTTGGTGCGGGCGGCGGTGTCGTTGCCTGCGATACCCCAGTTTGGTCGGCAGACCCATACCGTTGGAACGGGTTGTGTCCCCAAGACACCGAGGGCGCTAAAGCGCTGCTTGCTGAAGCGGGTTACCCCGATGGCATTGATATTGAAATATTTACAAGCGATGTTGAGGTCCATATGATTGAGCTTGTAACGGCATACAAAGACCAGGTTAAGGATGCAGGCATCCGCGTCACAATCAAAATGGCTGACGCAAGCGGATTTTGGGATGACGTTTGGATGAAGGAGCCAGCGTTTGTGGACAGCTGGGGACAGCGGCCTGCGACGCAAGTGCTCAATGAGGTGTATCGCAGTACTGCGACATGGAACCCGACCGGGCAAGTTGATGAGACTCTGGACCAAATGCTTGATGAAGCCAGGGCGACAAAAGATCAGGCAGAGCGAAAAGCCAAATACACCAAAATTCAAGAGCGCCTGTTTGAAAACTCCGCGATCTTTTTGCCGTACCACAAGACTTTGACGCGCGCAATGGGTAGCAAAGTCAAGGGAATTGAGCCGATTGTGATTGATGCGGTGAGATGGGAAAAAATCAGCGTAAAGTGAGGACAGCGTGAAAGATCTGGCGCGGAGAGTAATTTTCTCCCTCACCACATTTGTAGCGCTTGCAGCTGTTTCGTTCCTTGGGGTTGATGCGTTGCCCGGGGATGGTTGCACTGCATTGCTTGGGCGCTTTGGCTCACCAGCCAAGGTGGAAGCTTGTCGCGCGGAGAATCAACTTAACAATCCGGTACTGGTTCGCTTAAGGGACTGGTCGTATGACTTGGCCCGCGGCGATCTTGGTTATTCCATTAAGCGTGACGAGCAGGTTTTAAAAATCATCCTGCCCCGCCTGAGAAACACCGCGATTATGGGGGCAGTGGCGGCTCTTCTGGCATTTCCCAGTGCGATTGCGGTTGGATTAATGCTGGGGCGCTATCCGCGAAGCCGCATCGGCAGGGCAATCAACCAGTTGAGTGTGATTGCAATGACGCTGCCTGAGTTTGTAATCGCAACAATGTTGTGGCTGCTGCTTTCAATCTGGATTCCGTTGTTTCCGGGGGTCAATGTTGTGCCCAGTAACGCAACTGTCCTGCAACTACTGCCGAACGTCTGGCTTCCGGCTCTAACCCTCGCAGCCGTGATCTTTGCGCATGCGATGCGCACAATGAGAGCGAGTGTAGCCATTATTCAAACGATGCCGTTTGTAGAGAGTGCCCGACTGCGCGGCACGAAGGAGCGGGTGACGATTGCGCGCCACATACTGCCGGCAGCCCTGCCCCCGGTGGTGAATGTAATTGCAGTGGATGGCGCCTGGTTGTTGACGGGAACATTTGTAACCGAGGCGGTATTCAACTATCAAGGTTTGGGAAGACTGGCGATTGATGCAATTTCTGATCGCGACACAGCCTTGATTTTGCCGATTGTTTTATTCGGGCTCGCAGTCTACCTGGCCGCATCTCTAAGCGCCGATATGTGCGTGCGGCTCCTGGATCCGCGCTTGAGAACGGCTGGGCAATGAATAGTTCGCTCCGCCTGAGGTCCGGTCAACTACCTGTGGTTGTTTTTGGAACGCTTGGGCTGCATGCGCTGGTTGCGCTGCTTGCCCCCTATTTGCCGTTGCTGCCCACCGACGCACAGAATTCCGCTGCGCTATTGCAACCACCATCAGCTGCTTATTGGCTGGGCACCGATTCACTTGGTCGTGATGTTTTCAGCCGGGTGCTGCATGGTGGGCGGCCGTCACTGGTGATTGCTTTTGCCGCCACCGGGATTTCCGCTGTCAGCGGAATTTTCATTGGAGCGCTGGCTGCGTTAGCCGGCGGCTGGATTGATGAAGCGCTATCCCGCGTGGTCGATTTTATGCTTGCCCTGCCAACCTTGATTTTGCTGTTGTTGATCTCGAGCTTTTTCGGCCAGGATCCGGTCATCCTTAGTTTGGCGCTGGGGTTTATGTATGCGGCTCCGATTGCGCGCGTGGCGCGCAGCACTACCCAGGCATTGTTGGCACGCGACTTTGTGCGGGTTGCCCGGCTGCAAGGGGGCAGCAGACTTAGCATTTTGACAGGCGAGATACTGCCCAATGTCTGGAGAGTTGTATTCACCGAAGTCACAATGCAGTTCACTTGGATTCTGCTGGCATTCAGTTCGCTTTCTTTTCTAGGTTTGGGCGCCAGCCCGCCAACCCCTGAGTGGGGATTGATGATCGCCGAATCGCGGTCTTACATGACACTGAATCCGCTGTTGGTGATTGCGCCGATCTTGATGCTGGCGACACTTGTGCTTGCCATTCAAGGGTTGGTGGATCGGGAATGAGCGTCAATGCCGATAATGTACCCGATCCAACTCCGGTTTTGGAGTTCAGCGATGTAAGTGTTGAAGTTCGGAACGAACGATCCCGCTCACGGGCAATTCTTGACTCAATTAGTTTGCGGATTGAGCACGGGGAAACGGTCGGTATTGTGGGGGGTTCTGGCAGCGGAAAGTCAACTTTGCTCCGGCTTGCTGCGGGCGTTTTTTCAGCAGATTTAGTGCTCGTTCACGGCCGGGTATCTACCGTTGGCACAGATCTGTTGGGTGCTACGCTGGCCGAGCGGGAAAAGATCTATGGAAGTGTTGTTGCCCTGGTGGCGCAGTCAATTGGCGAGGCACTCACGCCGCATTTGACAGTGCTGAGCCACTTTCGTGACACAGTTGGCCGGGAGGTTCAAAACGAGCAGTTGCTTCAATCTCTGGCTGAAGTGGGTCTTGTGGGTGAAAAGTACTTGAAGCGTTTCCCGCACCAGCTTTCAGGCGGTGAGCGCCAGCGGGTACTGCTTGCGCTTGCTCTCGCGAGGTCCCCGCAGTTGTTGCTGCTGGATGAACCAACTTCAGCCCTTGATGCGGGTATCGGAACAGCAGTCCTCGCAACAATTAAGCGCGTGCAGCAAATTCGCGGCTTTGCACTTGTTTGTGTAAGCCACGACCTGGGCGTAGTAAGTCAGATTGCCAAACGAACTGCTGTAATGAATGCGGGAAGAATTGTTGAGACTGGTGCGACAGCCCAGGTTTTGCAGGCGCCAGCCCATGCATATACAAAAGTGCTGGTCAGTTCAATTCCGAAACTGGATCAGAGAGTGCGTGAATCAAGTTCCCGCAAAAGTGAAGCAGTGATTGTTTGCCGTAATTTGACAGTCGTTCGTGGCGGGGCAACCCGGGCGATTGAGTCGCTGGACTTTGAGGTCAAGAAAGGGGAGGTGGTCGGAATCATTGGTGAATCGGGCAGCGGCAAATCAAGTTTGTTGGCTGCGATTTGCGGGCTCGTGCCGGTAACTTCCGGCACGCTTCACAGCGGTGACGGTTATGACTTGTCAACAGCACTTCATTTGCGCCCGCGCCGGATTCTGTCTTCAATTCAGATGGTGTTTCAGAACCCTGATGACTCATTGAACCCGGCGCGAACTGTTGCGCAGTCACTTTCGCGTTATACGCACGCAACAAACGATCAAATGTGTGCAGGCTTGCGTTCGGTTGGCCTGGATGAACAATTCTTGAGCCGGCGGCCACGCGAGATGTCGGGTGGCGAAAAGCAGCGGGCAGCAATCGCGCGTGCATTGCTTTCCAACCCGCAAATACTGCTGCTTGATGAAGTCACTTCGGCATTGGATGTAACCGTTCAGGCGGCTGTTATGAAAACACTCGCAGAGGTGCAGCAAACTATGGAGTTTGCCTTGGTTATTGTTTCGCACGACATTGCATTAATTGCGAGTTTCGTTGACAGAATTCTTGTACTGCGCAACGGCAGGCTAATTGAGCAGGGACTTGTCGCAAACGTGATCGGCTCGCCAGCAGATAGTTACACGCGAAGTCTCATTGAGATTTCGGCACAAAGAGTACTGGTTTGAAGCAACTGCGGGACAGAGGATTGAAGACATTGTGCAATTTCCATAGTTACGCGGCAAATTCTTCTTGGAATATCGAAAAAGAGTAATCGCTGACCATTAGGTAATTGCGGGGTGGAAGTTGTTGCTGAGTTGGACTTGACTACTGCTAGGCCAGCGCTTTCTATTTGCGGGTACTGGAGAGCTTGAATTTCCTACCTGTCGTATCTGCGAATTATGCTTTGCTTTTAGTAAACCACATGCGCCCCAGATAATTTTCCCCCTCTATGAATTGATGATAGACCGCCGCGAGCACGTGTTGACCAATCAACAATAACAGCACGAGCGAAAGGACCCCATGCAGGCTACGGGCTGGATAAACGTAAAAACTGACGGGTAGCGCGGCCCCGGATTTACCCGAAAGTATCGAGAACAAATCCGCAGGAAGGGCGATGGCAAGGCCGAGTAAGGACATCAACGCCGTGCCGAGATAAAGCAGCATGTGGACGTAGGTGGTGAGTCGATCGAGGAGGATTTGCCCATTTGCGTTTGTGGGCCGCATTGCTGGTTTGAAGACGAACATCCGCAGCGTGAAACGCGCCATTATTAGCAGCAGAATGCCAATTCCAAGTACGATGTGAACACCCAACGCCCCGAGCTTTTCGTCTGTATTGGTGTCTGTCGTCAGACTAAGCAGGCCGATGGCAAAATTTGTCACTACAAGCACGGCCGTAAGCCAGTGCAGGATGACCCATAAGGGGCGTAAGCGTCTTCTTGTGAACAAGAATGGAGTGTACACTAAACGCGTAAATATATCTCGGCTCTGCCTGATGGGTTGTTGAGCTGCATTCGAGCGCAAGCGAGTTTTGCGGTCGGGTTGCGGCATGTATACCGGTACCGCGCAGTTATCGGCACCGCTGCTTTTTGGGTTGACTTATGGCATCTGTGTTTCTTTCACTCCACTATCTACCTCCAAGGCTTACCCTGCGCCTGGCGCGTGTCCATTTCCAACTCACTATATTAAGTTACCTGCAATGAAGTCCGGATTTCGAGTCCCGCAAACTGCCGTAATCGTAATTGGTTATGACGTTGCTGGCTTGTTCAGTGCTACTTATTGGAACAACAAGGGCAATCCGTGCTGCTTGTTGAGGCGCGCGACCGAATTAGCGGACGCGTGCTGAGTGAGCCGCCCACGCCAGCGAGTCTTTTGTCGACTTTGGTCCCAGCTGGGTGTGGCCCTGCATAAATCAACGCCTCAGCTACTGGACGGATGAGCTTGGCCTAAAGCTGTTTTCGCAATACCAACACGGTGCGGCCGTAGTGGAGGTGCAAAACCACTCCGTGCAGCGCTACACACCGACTTATACACAAGATCCCGAGTCGCAGCGTTGGGTGGGAGGCGCGGTGGCGCTATTGAACGCACTCAGTTGTTGCTGAACACCCATGTCACGCTCATCCGCCATGAACCGGACGGTCGGGTAGCGTTAGATGTGGAAGGCGCGCAGGGCGGGCAGGTATTGCGCGGAGCTTCGGTCATCGTCACACTGCCGCCGCGCTTATTTGCCGGCAGTATCCATTGGGAGCCGGCACTGCCCGCAAGCTTCGGCGCTCAGTGGCAACGCTCGCCCACCTGGATGGCAGGGCACGCCAAGATGGCAGCTGCCTACAAGACACCGTTTTGGCGCGACCCACGCCTGTCGGGGTACGGCTTCAGTCAATCTGGCCCGTTGGTGTAAACTCACGATGCCTGCGATGCTACGGGGCAAGCAGCGGTGCTCTTTGGTTTCGTGGGCACAAGCGCTCAGTCACGCGTAAAAATGGGCGAGGCTGAGTTGATCCAACGCTGCCTGCAACAACTAGCCCGCTTGTTCGGGCCGCGCGAAGCTCAGCCTGAATGGGTAAAACTCAAAGACTGGGCGCAAGATCCACACACTGCAGCGCCCGCCGATGCTTTGGCGGTGAATAGCCACCCCACGCCTCAGCCCATAAGGTTGCTGGCGCCTTGGGGCGGTCTGGCCTTCCTCGCGGGTTCTGAATTCGCCGACACCTTTAACGGCTACCTTGAAAGTGCTGTGCGTTCTGCTGAAACGGTACTTCAAGAATGGCTTGCTGAGGCCCCGGGCGCACGCACAAGCAGCCTGAGGTGATCAGCGCATCAAGAGTTGCCACCGGAGCCGCAGCACCGGACCTGGCCAAGCTCAGGTAAGCGCCCAGAAAAATTTAGTCGTCTGGCGGAGTAGCCAGCGCATCGAGCTCGGTGCGCGCATCAATTTGTGCTTCCGGAAGCTCGGCCGGGTCGGAGGCGTGCTCGACAGGTGTTTCGTTGTTGCCGGCTGGCTGGTTGAAGCGTGCGGTGAACTCTGCTTCGAGCTGGCGGAGTTGGGCCGCATGTTCCTCAAGGGGTGCGGCCAGCTGGGGATTTAGCTGGTTCAGGTGCCCGTAAATCTGATGTTGCAGATCGGCCAGCTGACGCAAGCGCGCTTCAAACTGCGGCAGCTGCTCTGCGAGTTGGGTTAGCGCAGCGCGCAGCTGTCGTTCAAGCTGATGGCGTTGCGTGCGGTATCCGGCGCGCTGCGCATCCACGTCACGGCGCTGCTCCAGCAGCTTTTTGCGTTGGTTTTCAAGCAGGCGCTGCTGCCGTCCAAGCTGGGTGCGGGCCGCCACTAACTCAGCGCGCATCGTGGCCAGCTGCAGCTGCTCCGCGGCAAGCTGCGCAACTTGTTCCTTCAGTGTTTTGTCCATGGCCATTTACCCGGTGCCGGCCTGCCACAGTAGCAGCGCCGGCGGCCGCTGTCAACATGTGCAAGCGCAGCCGGCATAACGCCGCACTTTTCGGCCGTGCGGGCGGCACCAAAACGCAGCCGGGCAAGCCGTGCCATGCACCGCGTACAACCGTGCCGCGGAGCTGACGCGGTATGTTATGGTTGTGGTTCCCGTGTTCAAATATAGATTGGTTCGAGCAGCGCACATGGTATGCGCGCTATCAGGCTGGTTGCCAGTTGTGCGGCAGGCTTGCTGCCGGCTGTAGGCGGAGTGCATTCTGTGAGCGACCTTGCCGCGCATCGCCCGCTTCCCAGGCAGCTTTTGATGCGCCAAGTGCTAACCGCCTGGGCGCCGCTTGCAGCCAGCTGGCTGCTTATGGGCTTGGAGTTGCCGGCAGTGGGCGCGGTGATGGCGCGCCTGCCTGATCCCGCGGTTAGCCTGGCGGCGTACGGTGGCGTTGTCTTTCCAATTGCGCTGATCATCGAGTCGCCCATTATTATGCTGCTGGCTGCGAGCACTGCGCTGGCGGTGGATGCGGTGAGCTACCGGGTGATCTGGCGCTTTATGCTGGTGGTGGCGGGGGGGCTGACAGCATTGCATGCACTGATTGCATTCTCGCCGCTGTTTGATGTGGTGGCCATGGGTGTGCTGGGCGTGCCGGAAGCCTTGCGCGAGCCAGCGCGCTGGGGCATGCAGCTTATGCTGCCGTGGACGTTCAGCATTGCGTCGCGCCGCACGCACCAAGGACTGCTGATCCGCTTCGGCCGCTCAGAAGCTGTCACGCTTGGCACGGTAGTGCGCCTCATTACCAACGTTTCTGTGTTGAGCGCGGGTTACATGTACGGGCAGCTGCCGGGGATTGTGGTGGGCTGTGCGGCTGTTGCCTGCGGTGTTAGCGCTGAAGCCGTGGTGGCCGCAATCAGCTTGCGGCCGGTGCTGCGCCGGCACATAAACGGAAAACAGCCGGCCGGCGAGCCGCTTACGCTGCGCGCGTTCCTCAAGTTTTATTGGCCGCTTATGCTGACCCCGTTCATAAACTTTTTTGCCATGCCGCTGGCGGCTGCCGGTATGAGCCGCATGCCCGTGGTGCTTGAGAGTTTGGCTGTATGGCCTGTGCTCAACGGCATCGCTTTTGCAACGCGCAGCACTGGCTATGCGCTGAATGAAGTGGTGGTTGCGCAGCTGGACCTGTGGCGGCCGGTTCCGGCCCTGCGGCGCTTTGCCTGGATTCTGGCTGCTGCCACCAGCGCCCCGCTGCTCTTGATGGCGCTGTCGCCGTTGGGCATGTTCTGGTTTCAGCGGGTTGCGGCGCTTACACCGGAGCTGGCCCGGCTGGCTACGGTAGCATTCGCCATGACCATTCCGTTGCCGGCAATGGCGGCAATCCAGAGTCTGTATCAGGGCGTGCTGGTGCACAGCCGGCGCACGCAGGGCATCACCGAGAGTGTGGTGGCATTGTTGCTGGGCACCATTGCGATGCTGGCGCTGGGCATTGCCTGGCAGGGGCCGGAAGGAATTATGTTTGCGGCCGCGGCGCTGGTTGCGGGCAATGCCGCGCAGACGGGCTGGGTGTGGTGGCGGGCGCGCAGCGAGCTGGCGCTGCTGGAGGCCCGCGACGGTGCGGACATAGCGGTATAGAAAGTGCCCAGCCGGTGGAGTTGGCCGCGCAGAATAGTTGCGGAGCTGCAGAATTACGGTGTCGGCAACGGCCGAAAAAACTTGGCGGCCACGCGGCTAATTGTTGTGGGCGCACTGTCTGCAGGAAACGCCGGGCTGGCGGGTATGGCGTTGTGCAGTAGCTGTCAGTCTTTGATCTCGAAGCTAAACGGCACTGCGTGGCACTCGCCGCAGCCAATCTGCGGCTCGGGCACATCACGCTGCGATTTTTCGCAGTGCGCTGCAATCTGCACCCGGCGTTGAAGCAATGCGCGCCACGGACGCACAACCGTTGCCCGCAACTTTAAGGATTGGCACGCGTTGGCGCGGGTGATTGCCGGCACCGCACAGGTCTTGCACAGGTCGGGAGTCCATCTCTGGCGGGCTGCTTTCAGCGCCCGGCACTCTTCCGTGTTGCGGCCGCGATGATAGTCAGAATAAAAGTACGGGCACTCATGGCCGGCTGGTGTCTTCATGGCTCGGTAAACCGCTAAAGTGGCACAGCCTATGCAATCAGCAATGCGCTGTGCCCGCTAGTGTGCAACGCTTGAATTATAGTTGCGGCGTCCAAGGGCGGTAGCGGATTAAAGCTGGCGTTGACCCGCTTCACAGTTGCTGTGGCCGGATGTGCAAGCACATGGAAGGTGCTGCTCGTTAAGCCCGCTGGCGCGCATCCTTAACTGCAATTGGAAACAACGTAGCATTTCCGGGAGTGAATTCCAAGCAACCGTGCAAAATGCGCATCGGCCGGTTGGGCAGATTTGCAACTGGCACTACTGTAAAATTATCAGCGATGCACAACAAGTGCAATGCTTATGTAGCAGTCTAGGTGCAAACCCGACGAGCATTCCTAAAATGACCATTGTCGAAAATCCGGGCCAAGGAGCTGCAAACTTATGAAACTGGTGGTAACGGGATCAAAAGGACTGATCGGCCGCCATACGGTCGAATATGCCCAAACTCAGGCGGGCGTCGAAGTGTTTGGGGTGGATCACATTGGTGTGGGCAGCGGGCCCGATCGCTATCGGTTGGCGGATCTTACCGATCTCGGCCAAACATACAGCGCTTTGTGCGGGGCCGATGCCGTTGTGCATTTGGCAGCCATCCCTGACCATGACCTGGTGGAGGAGCCTAAGTTGTTCATGTCCAACATCGCCAGTACCTACAACGTGTTTGAGGCTGCTCGCAATCTGGGGATCAAACGGGTGGTGTGGGCCTCTTCCATTCAGGTGAACCGCACTGTGGTGATGCAGCATGACACCCGCTACCAATACCTGCCGATCGACGAGGCGCATCCGGTTGACCCGCAAAATGACTATGCGCTCTCAAAATATGTGGGCGAGGTGATGGCTGAAACCTATGCCAGAACCTACGGGTTGTCGGTAATCAGCCTGCGCTTTACCGCCATTAAACCTCCTGAAATTATGAAGGATTGGCCGTGGCCGCAAGCCAAAGCGCCGCACTGGGCGATGTACGCGTATGCGGACGTGCGCGATGCTGCCCGTGCCTGCTTCCTCGCAGCAACGGCAGATCTGCCTCCAGGTTCGCACCATGTTGCTTTTGTTGTTGCCAAAGATACTCTGGTGGATACGCCCTCAGCTGAAATTGCCAGCCGGTTCTTTCCGGAAGCCAAGGTGCGGGGTGCGCTCGCGGGAAATGCGTCGCTTGTAAGCAACGAAAATGCCAAACGCTTGTTTGGCTTTGAAGCACAATATGGCTGCCGCAAATAACGCCAACCGCGGCGCGGTAATGCCGGCAATCGCCGCTGCGCTCAACACATTCGATTGGCGGATGCGGCAGATTGCTAGGTTGGTTGCTGGCCAAATGTTTGGTAAGAAGTTGAAGCGCATGCGGTTTTCCACAATACGCGGCTGCAAAATCACTCACGGATTGCAGGCACTGCTGATCAAGCGCGGGTTGGGTGCAGGACCCCGCGCTGTTCGGCTCGCAAATTGTAGAAGCCGGGTAGCATCCGGCGCCGTACACCGGTATCGGATCTGCCAGCTGCATGCGCTGAGCAGCTGAATTTGTAAGATGGCCTTGTTCTGGGCTTGAGCATCAAAGAGATTAGCATCCGCTGCCGCTTTTTACCGTGGCGCAACTATCCACATGTTATCCTTCGCCAGCCGCAGCGTTCAAGGTCCGCGCAGAAAATATTTTGAGGATGTTTAGAAATGCGAGCACTGATTGACAGCCATGTTCATTTTTGGCAGCCACAGCAGCTGCGCTATTTGTGGCTGGATGAAGTGCCGGCTATATGCCGGCCCTTTACCCCGCAGGAGTTAAGGCAGGCCACGCAGGGCGTCGATCTGCAAAAAATTGTTTTTGTGCAGGCTGACTGCGTGCCTGAACAAGGGCTGGACGAGGTGACTTGGGTTAGCGAGCTCGCGCGCAGTGAGCCGCGCATCCAAGGCATCGTGGCGTTTGCGCCACTGGAGTTAAGTGCGCCGGCCATCACTACCTACTTGGACAAGCTGGCCCGTTTCCCACTCGTCAAAGGCGTGCGGCGCTTGATTCAGTCGGAAGGCGCGGGGTTTGCGATCCGGCCTGAGTTCATTCAGGGAGTGCAGCAGCTTGCGCGCTACGGCTACAGCTTTGACATTTGTATTGTACATAACCAGATGGCGGATGCTGTTCAATTGGTGCAACAGTGCCCGGAGGTGACATTTGTGCTTGATCACTTTGGTAAACCGGCCATTGCTGCGCAGCAGATGGAACCGTGGCTAATGCAGGTGCAGGCGCTGGCTGCCCTGCCCAATGTGTGGGCGAAACTTTCGGGGCTGGTTACAGAGGCAGATCACGTGCTTTGGAAGCCGGCCGACCTGCAGCCGTACATCGCCCATATGCTGCAATGCTTTGGCCCGGCGCGCATGCTTTTTGGCAGTGACTGGCCGGTGGTGGAGCTGGCTGGCACCTACGAACGCTGGGTTGCAGCAGCGGTTGAGGCAACCAGCCACTTGTCACCCCGCCAGCAGGATGATATTTTTGTAAACAACGCCGCACGCATCTACCGGCTGGCGTAGCCTGGGAGGCAAATATGATTTATCGGCAGCTTGGTAAAACCGGCCTGCAAGTTTCGCAAGCTGGCTTTGGGTGTGTGTCGCTTGGGGATATGTATGGCGGCATCACTGATGAGAATTCCACCCGGCTTGTGCACAGTGCCATAGACCATGGCATCAATCTCTTTGATACATCGCCGTACTACGGCCGGACACTCTCTGAAACGCGGCTGGGGCAGGCGCTCGTGGGTCGGCGTGACGAGGTTATTCTCGCCACAAAAGGCGGGCGCTTTGATGCCGCGCTCGAAACCGGCTTCGACTTCTCATACGCCAGCATCATCCGGATGTGCGAGGACAGCTTGAAGCGCCTGAAAACTGACCGGCTCGATATTTACCAACTGCATGATATTGAGTTTGGCGACCAGGCGGTGGTAATCAACGAAGGCATCCCGGCCCTGCAGCAGCTTAAGAAGGACGGCAAGGTGCGCTTCATTGGGGTGACTGGTTACCCGCTGGCGCTGCTTGCCCACACCGTGACGACGCAAGATCTGGATCTTACGCTTTCCTACTGCCACTACAGCCTTTTGAATCAAACCCTGAACAGCGGGCTTGTGCCGGCGGTCAAGGCCAAAGGATTGGGCTTGATAAATGCCTCCATTACCCATATGGGCATGCTCACGGATCAGGGGCCGCAGGCATGGCATCCCGCGGCGGAGAGGATCAAGATGGTCGCCCGCGCCGCTGCGCTCCATTGCCGCACCCGGGGAGTTTCGCTGGCCGGGCTGGCCATCCAGTTCGCTTTGCAAAATCCGCATGTGGACTGCACACTGCTGGGGCCCCGCACCGAAGCGGAGCTGCTCAGCAGTCTGCCGCTGCTGACCTCTGTGCCGGACCCCGCACAGCTCGCAGCGGTGCAGGCAATTATTGAGCCGGCTGTGAACCTAAGCTGGCAAACCGGCCGGCCGGAGCACTTTGAGCCGGGGGCGCTGGCTTTGGAGAAATAGAATGTTGCGAACTACCCGCAAACGGGATTGCGCTGCGAAATTAGCGTGGCGAGGGGGTTGTGCGGGTTGCGGTGCGGATCTCCGCGGAACTGAAAGATTAAATTATTTGCAATCGGAGCGAGCTGCCAGGCAGTAGCCGGGGCGCGATTGGATAGGCTGATCTGACCCGCTTAGTCGTCCAGCTGGCGCATCAGTTCGGCCGTGTTTTCATACAGGCCCCGGAAGATTTTATAGCGCCGCTGATACATGGCAGCAGTTCCCTCATCGGCCACAAATTCAGAAGCAATTGGATTCCATATTTTGATGTCCGCCGGCTGGGCATCACCGACGGCGAGCGCCGCCAGAAATGCGTCGCCGTAGGATGCACCAATCGTATTGCTCCGGATAATCTGGGTGCGCCCGGTAACATCTGATGTGGCTTGCGCCCAAACTTTGTTCTTGGTTCCGCCACCAACACCCAAAATGTTGCGCGGATTTTGCCCGGCCTCAAGATAGGTTTCGAAAATGTGATTTGTGCCGTAGGCGATCCCTTCAAGCAGCGCCCGGTAAATATCGCCCCGCGTGTGCGTGAGGTTCAAGCCGAACAGCGTGCCTTTGGCGTGGGTATCGTAAATGGGTGTGCGCTCACCAGAGAAATAAGGCAGCAGTACCAGTCCGTTTGCGCCGGGTGCGGACTGGGCTGCCTCAGCTGCAAGCAACGGGATCGCGCCCGCGGGGTCAAGGTCGCGCGCCAGCTGGTCGCGGAACCAGTGGCTAAGCGTGCCACTGGTGCTGAGCCCGGACATCGAAGCGTGCTGATGCGGAAAAAGCCACGGCGCATACCAAAGGCGCGCATCGCGAACGCGCTGCTCTGTGATCATGATGATGAAGATGGTGGACCCGTACATGATCATCATGTCCCCGCTGTCCAGCACGCCCACGCTGAGCGCCTCAGCGGCTGCGTCTATTGTGCCAACGATGACGGGCGTGCCGGCAGCAAGCCCGGTTTCCGCAGCAGCTTTGGGTGTGACCGCACCGGCACTGTCTGTCGACCACGCCAGGTCCGGCATTAGTCCTTCATGGATGACATTTGGTGCCAGTGCATCGCTCCAGCATCGTTCATTGACCAAATAGAAGGGAGCGGAACTGGACGCCGTGTAGTGGTCGACGACAAACCTGCCGGTTAGCTGATGCACCAAATAGGTGGTGGCCGTCACGATTTTGCTGGTTTTAGCAAATACGTCGGGCCGGTTTCGCTTTAGCCAGAGGATTTTTGGCCCGACAGATTGTGAGGATAGTGCGTTACCGCACCGGTCAAGCACAATGGATTCTCCGATGCGATTGCTTAGTTCAGCGATCTCGGCTGCGGCCCGGTTATCAACGCCGTAGAGCACCCCGTTCATCAGGGGCTCACCTGCACTGTCCACCGGCAGCATGCAGGGGCCGATTGCGCTGGTGCCAATCGCCCTGATGGCTGCTGGCGGTACCTGGCTATCTTGGAGCAGCTTGTGGCAAATATGGGTGAAGTCCCCCCACCAATCTTCGCGAGCGCGATGTTCTGCCCATCCGGCTTGCGGCACGAGCATTTTGTGCGGCCTGGATGCAGATCCAACAACAGCGCCAGCAGCATCAACGAGTACACCCTTTGATTCAAAGGTGCCGATATCGATGCCCAGGTAATACTTCACTGCAAGTAATCGTCCCGATTGAGGCTAAGCTTGAAATCGATTTGTGCAATGCCAGCACTGAGCAGTTGCGTTAGGCCGGCCAGGTCAGAAAGATCGCAAACCTCCAGCGAGGAGTGCGAATACCGGGCGGGAAAACCGAGGTCGATACTGGCGACGCCGCTGTTAACAAGCTGTACGTACGCAGAATCAGTTAGGGCGCCTGTATGGGCACTGCGTTGCAGTGCAATCCCGGTCTTCCGGGCGGTGGCTTCGAAGTGGCTCACCAGTGCCGGGTGCGGAATGGTTCCATTCAACGTTCCCCGCCCGTGAAAACTATAGGTGCTCATGGCCGGTCCGGAACCCAGGCACACATTGCCGCGCGCGCTCATGTCAGTTGTATCTGTTGCAAGGATGAGGTCCAGCTGGATCGCAATGTCCGGCGCGAGGGCCTGAGCTGCCGTGACCGCACCGCGCAGATTGAACTCCTCCAGCACAGAGAACACCAAGTGTACGGTGGGGTGCGGGGCTGCTTGCAGCAGGGCACGGGCAACTTCAATCATTACTGCGCAACCAGCACGGTCATCAACGGAAGTTCCGGCAATGCGGTCGCTGGCAAGCGGCATTACTTTTGGCGCGTAAACAATTGGCGTGCCGATATTGATGCCGGCAGCCAGCACGGCAGCATCGCTGTCAAATCCGGTATCGATATAAAGCTCCGCGTAAGGTAGCACCCGGTATTTCTCATCCGGGGTGGTGGCGTGATGACTTTTGTTTGCAATTACGCCGGATACATCGCGACCTTCGCCAATACAAAAAAGAACAGCCTGCGAGGGCAGTGCCTTCTCGGGCACGCCGCCAAGGCGCTCGACCCGCACAAGACCGTTGCTTTCTATTTTTCTCACAATGAGCCCCAGTTGATCCATATGGGCGAACAGCATTACGCTCGGGGCCGCGCTGTCGCCGGCAATGGTCGCAATGAGGTTGCCCAGCCGGTCCGATCGTGTTGCAATGCCGATGGCTGCCAGTTCCCGGGCAAGGCGCTGGCGCACACGGCCTTCATACCCGCTTAGGCCGGGGATGAGCATTAGTTCGCTCAGCAGCGCACGCAGACGCTCTATTACTGAAACTACCGCAGTTGCCATCACGGGCACCTATTGCCGGGCATTTCGCACTTTGCGCACAATGGACATGAACTCTGCGGCCCGCGCCGGGTCAACAGCGTTCCATGTATTTCCATCAACTTTCAGGGAGGAGCCAACGATGCACCCGTCGGCAACCTTGAGTACGTCTGCCACGGTAGTGTGCTTAACGCCCGTGTTTGCCAAGACCGGTGTGGTGGGCAGCACTTTTTTAACCGCTTCGAGATCCGACATTGCCGCGGCCTCACCAGTGATTGCGCCGGAAACCAAAATCGCATCTGGAATGCTGGAGAAGACTGCACTTCGGGCACGGTCAGCCAAGCTGCGCTGGTCCAGCGAGTGCGCAAATTCAGCCGATATATTGAAGAGCACCGCAAGATCCCGCCGGCCGAGGCGGTTGCGGTAGCGCATGGCAGCCCCGGCGTCAGGGTTCCACGGGCCCATGTCTGAGGCGTAAGTGCCCGTCATAATTTCACGCACAAAAGCTGCGCCAGTAGCTGCGGCCAGAGCCATGCTACTGGCGGGGTCCCACAGAACATTGACCCCGAAAGGAACGCTAATTTCTGCCCGGAGCCGCCCAATTACAAAAGCCATCGTCGCCGTGGAAGCAGTGTCAACCTTGAACTCATACGGCCGGTCATTTTCATTGCCAAACATCACCGCGTCAAAACCGGCAGCCTGCAGGGCTGCCAGATCGCGACGTGCTCCATCGACCAGGCCTTCGAGGCCGGCGTGGTCGTCAAACAGCGGGGTGCCCGGTAGTGCGCCCACGTGCACCATTGCAATTACCGGCTTTTTATTGCCAAAGACATTCGTGAAATTGGTATTCATCTAATAATGGTTCGGCCAGTCGCTAATAACCGGTGCGCTACTTGTGCTTCATCGAAACTGCTGGCGCCAACCCATTGCAGTCCGTGGGCACATTTGCAATCCGCAGCCCGACTCTCATTTTACTGAACCCGCTGTCAAGCCTTTTACAATGTAACTCTCAAGAAATATGCCCACCAAGGTGAGCGGTGCAATTGCAGCAGTTGCCAGCGCTGCCATGGACCACCAGCTAATTCCTTGCGAGCCGGTTTGGCTGGCCACCATTACCGGCAGGGTTTTGGCGTCTGTGCTCGTCAGCAGCGCCGCAAAAAAATATTCGTTCCAGCACAGCACACAAGCCAGAATAAATGCAGCCACCATGCCGGGCAGGGCAATCGGCAGCATAATGCTCGTGAAAGCGCGCCACGAGGTGCACCCGTCTACAAGCGCGGCTTCATCCAGCTCACGCGGAATGGTGTTGAACTGGTCGCGCATGATCCAGATTACGATCGGCATTACTGTAAGTGCGTAAACTAGAATGAGGCCGAGGCGCGAGTCTAGTAAAGCCAGCTCCTTGTAGAGCACTAAGAACGGCAACGCGACAACCACCGGCGGCAGGATAAGCTGCGATACGAAGAAAAATGATATGTCCTTGTTGCGCATCCACCCGAATTTGTATTGAAAGCGGCTAAGCCCGTACGCCGCCAGCGAACCAAGCACCACCGCAAGCGACGCCGCCCCCAACGAAGTCATAATGCTGTTGCCGAAGCGCTTGAGGAATTCTTCGCGCACTGTGGAGGTTGAAAAAATGGTGTCGGGCGACAGGCCCAGTGAGCGCCAGCCTTTCCAATCAGGTTCGAAGTGCACCCAGGGAAGTAGGTGCCCCTGGGTTACATTGACTGCGGTTTTGAAGGAAGTGGAGATCGTCCAATAGACCGGGAAAAGTGAAACAAACGTCCAAAACAGCAGCAGGCTGTAAATTACAAAGCGGCCAACGGCATGCTTTGTGCGGTGGAACCCGGTATGCCCATGCTCCCGGCGGCGTGCGGCGCTGTTCGTGGTCAATGTTGCGGTCTCCTTTGGGTGTGCGGCGCAGGCGGCTAGCTTTCAGTGGTGTACTTCTGCACCCAGCGGTTTGCCACGCTCATGAGCCCGGTCATAAAGATGATGATCATGATCAGGTACACCTCGGCGAGCATTGTCCCGTAACCCACGTTTGAGCGGTCACGGTACTCCCGGTAAATGAAACTGGATACAGTGTCGGTAGCTCCACCCGGCCCGCCGGCAGTTACATTGATAACAATGTCCGCGAGCTTCAGCTGAAAAATCATGCGCAGCACAATTGCCGTCACGCTCACCGGCAGCATCAGCGGAAAAGTCATTTGCGTAAAGGACTGCCAGATGCTGGCGCCATCAACTTTGGCCGCCTCCAAAACTTCTTTGGGCAGGGCTTGCAGGCCCGCCAGCAGCAAGATCATTATGAAGGGAATGGATACCCAGGCATCCATGGCCATGATGCTCAAGCGGGCGATCCACGGCGCCGTAAAGAACGCCGGGCTTTCCCAGCCTAGAAGACGCGCCAGTTTGGCGGCCGGGCCAAACCGATAGTCCATCAGAGATTTGCCGATCATCCAGCTGACGGCAACCGGGCTAAGCATAAATGGCAACAAAAAGACCACGCGGAAAAATTTGCGCGCACGTATTTCTGCATTCAACAGCAAGGCCAGCCCGAAGGCAATGCCGTATTGAAAAAACACCGACAACATGTACCAAACCATGTTTCCGAGTGCATTCCAGAAATACTCGTCCTTCAAAAGAAACCGGATGTTATCCAGGCCATTAAAGTGGTGCTCTTCGAACGCACTCAGATTCCAGTCGGAGAACGCAATGTATAGCCCGAACAAGGTTGGAAATATGACGAGCGCCACTGTGAACATGACCGCCGGAAGCAGGAACAGTGCGCGCTGCCCGGCTTCGCCGCGCATCAAAACCTGCCCCGCGCCGATAGCCACCGCCCACAGCAGATAGGCGTACAGGGTTGGGCGCCAGTTGGAAAACCCAACTGGAATAATTCCGCCAGCGTGGAGCGCTTGCATCAAAACGACAGCCGCAAGACCCACGCCGGCAGCAATCATGAGACCCTGCCCTAGTGCGCGCCGGCCAGCAGACACAGAGCCGCGTGCATTTTTGTTTCTTACTTTACTCATCATTCAATCTGCCATGAATTATAAAGCCCCGCTGTTCGATATAAAAGCACCGGCTGTTGGCGCCTCAGGCGCCAACAGCCGGTGCAAGGGAAGAACCTTAAAGGAACGCCCCGACAGTCAATTACATGCCGAGTGAAGCCTTGTACAGCTCGATCTGCTTGTCACGCCCTAGTTGGTCGGTGATCTTTTCCCACTCCGCAGCAATCTTGTCCGCACCAGCTTGCGCAGTGGAGCCACCGGCAAAAATCTTTGCCAGTTCATCCTCTGCCACGCTGTAGTACTGGAAGATGCCCGGGATCCGCGGTTCGATCGCGGCGTTCGGGTGATTGTACGAATCTGCCTCGGACTTCAAGTATGAGGTGATGAAGGCCTCATCGTAGCCGGCAGCCACCCATTCCTGAATGTCGAACTGGCTGTTGCGATAGGGCTGGAAGCCGGAAGGATACGCTGCGCACCAAAGTGCCATGTCCTTGCCGCCGAGATGTGCCGCCGCACTCCAAGCCGCCTTTTGCTTCACTGGATCACTGTCAACCCGGGCCATTACATAAATGCCCCAGCCGATGTAAGCCATGTTCGGCGCAAAGTTCGGGCCGGTTGAAAGCGTGTCCCATTTGCCGGTCTTGGAATTGTAGACATCCTCAGATCCGGGCAAAATGGAAAATCCACATTTATCACCAATGACCGAGGAGTCACTGGTCTTCGCGTTAGATCCAATATCGCCCCACCAAGAGAGCATCGATCCGGTTCCAGCCAGAAACTGATTGAAGCCGGTTGTGCCCGGGTCGGCGTTCAATTGATCAGCAGGCTCATAAGGCAGGCAGTCAATCACGTCTTGGATAGCGCGCACCCAAGCTGGATTGTTGACGCGCGGCTTCATAGTGTCTGCATCGAACAACCATGCCTTGTCATCCGGGTGCTTGGCATACGCAGTGGCGCGGCTTCCCAAAAAGTAAAAGCCAAACCCGCCCCAGCCCTTGGCTGGATCCAGATAACCATAAGCATCCTGGCCGTCAACCTTCTTGCCTTTGAGGAATTTGGTCATGGCATTCACCTGCTGCCAGGTTGTGGGTACAGCCCATTCACCCTTGCCACCTTCCGTCTTCCAAGCTGCAGCCAGGTCGGCGTCAGCGAAGTAGTCAGTGCGGTAGTTGAAGTTGTGGCAGTCGCCATCAATTGAGACGCGATAGGTCTTGCCGTTCCATGTCCCGACCGGCGCTTTGAGGTAACCGACATAGTCATCCATATCAATCTGTGTCTTCACCCAGTCCGGCATCTCGGATGCCAAGCCTTTGCCGCAGACATCGCCTTCAAACGGCGCACCCATCTCGGCAATGTCAAAGTCGACCGTGCCGGTGGCGATGGACTGCTGCAGCCGGGCGTTGTAGTCTGCCTGCGCCAAATCGATCCAGCTGATCTTTGCGCCCGTGTACGCCTCCCATGGCTTCAGGAAGCCGCGGAAAAGCATGTTGTGCAGGTTCTGGTTATTGAGGCCCAGGAACGAAAGCTCCACGCCGGCAAACTCGCCTTCCTTGACATTTGCCTTTGTTGCGCCCAACAGCATCTCACCGACTTTCTGCCACTCCGCATCGGTCGGGGAGCCTTTGCCAACGCCCGGGATTTGCAGCAGCTGCTTGCGGAAGTCCGCAGAAGACACCTCTGGAACCGCTGTGGGTTCCGGCACTGCAGTTGCTGGAATGGCGGTGGGCTCGGGCATTGCGGTGGCTGCCGGCGCTGCCGGCGCCGCAGCTTCGGGGGCTGCAGTCGCTGCCGGAGCGGCGCATGCCGCCAGAATTATGGCACCGCCACCAAGAGCAGTAGCCTTCACGAACTCTCGCCTGCTTACTGTTTTCTTTGACATGTACTAGGTTCCTCCCAAAAATTAGTGTAACCGTCCCGAACAGATCAGTCTACTTCGAAGCAATTGATGTTTGTCAGCTCAAAGATTTTCTCCCCCCATTATCAATTATAACACAAGGTCTTATCATAACAGTTTCGATTTCAGCCCATTTGTAGAGGCCTAAATTCCCCTCTTTTTTTGCGGCAAAATCCACAGCCTTGGGCTTTTTGCTGTGGGTAGAGCGCTTGTGTTATTGTTGCGCTGTGAATGTAGAGATAGAACTGCCAAAGCCAAAGTGTTTTGGAGCCGAACTGTAATATGGAGCACCAATATGCCACCCGCTTGAACTCGTTTCGCGGGCACCCCCCGAATAGGCTTTCGGCAATTGATGCCATTCGCGCAATCGCTGGTGTTCCCGGCATATCGGCAGTCGAGCTGAATTACCCGCAACATTTTGTTGGCGAGACCGCCGCAGCAGTTCTGGCAGCTGCGGACGCTGCCGGCCTGCGGGTAACCGCACTTAACTTGCGCTTCGACGGTGCGGATTTTGCGGCAGGCGCCTTCACTCATCCGCGGGAAAAAAACCGGCGGGCTGCGATTCAACTGGCAATCGCTGCGGTTGATCTGGCAGCTGCAAACAACATTAGCCATGTGATCCTTTGGATGGGCCCGGACGGCTTTGACTATCCGTTTCAGGCAGACTACCGTGCACTGTGGGACTTGGAGATTGACGGTTTTCGCGAAGTTGCGCAGTGCAACCCGGCAATTCAAGTCAGCGTGGAGTACAAGCCCAGCGACCCGCGCCGCACTGCGCTGATTCGCTGCATGGCGGACGCGCTGCTGGCGGTGCAGGCGGTTGACCAGCAAAATTTTGGCGTCACAATTGATTTCTGCCACTCACTGATGGCAGGGGAGCAGCCGGCTGCAGCCGCTGCGCTGGCCCTGCGCAGCGGCCGGCTGTTTGGCGTGCACCTCAACGACGGCTATGGCGTGGCGGATGATGGCCTGATGGTTGCTTCTGTGCACTTGTGGCAGACGCTGGAGCTGCTGCTGGAGCTGCGCGCTGGCGGATTCAACGGCACCATTTATTTTGACACATTCCCGGAGCGGGTGGATCCAGCTGCTGAATGTGCTGCTAATGTCCGGACTATGCAGCGCCTAATGGAGCTGCTTGCGAACATTCCCGCCTATGAGCTGGGCCGCATTCGGAAAAATCAGGATGCGATTGCGGCAACGCTGTTGATTCAGAATTTGGTGCTTGGATCGAAAGATGCCTGACGCAACTGTACCAGCCGTCGTGGTGCTGGGCAGTGTGCACATTGACTTGATTGCCACGGCTGCGCGTTTGCCCGGGCGCGGCGAGTCCGTGGCGGGGGGGGTGTTTACCATGGCGCCCGGCGGCAAGGGCGGCAATCAAGCCTGCCAATTTGCGCTGGCTGGTGCGCGCGTGCACATGCTTGCGCGCCTGGGGGATGACTTGTTTGGCGGGCAGCTGCTGGCCGGTCTGCAGGCCAGGGGAGTCGACACCACATATGTGACAATTGATTCTCAATTTCCAACCGGTGCCAGTACCGTGCTGGCTGCGGAGGGTGACTACTCCTCTGTGATTGCGCCGGGTGCTGCCGCCCGCCTTTCTTTTGATGATGTGGATCGCGCCCGCGCTGCCATTCAGGCAGCCGGTGCGCTGGCTGTTCAATTAGAGCTGCCGGTCGCGGTCTCGAACTATGCGGCCAGCATGGCGGCACAGATGGGCACGCGCGTAATTTTCAATGCCTCACCCGCCCCGGAGCGTTGGTCGCAAGTGCCGGAGTCGCTTTGGCAGGCAACTGCAATTCTAATCATGAACCAAGTGGAAGCCGGCAGTTTGCTTGGGCGCAGTATTCAGCCGGTGCAGGCAGCCGTTGCACTGCGCGATCTGGCTGCGCGCTTTGGCATTCAGACGATCGTGATAACTTTTGGCGCTGCCGGCAGTGCGGCGTGGAGCGCTGGTGAGGTAGTGCAGCAGGCTGCCTTTCCAGCGGTGGTTGCGGATACCGTGGGAGCGGGCGATGCTTTTCTGGGGGTGTTTTCGCTGGCGCTGGTGGAGGGTTTGGCAGTGGCTACTGCCCTGCGCCGTGCGGCAGCAGCCGGTGCGCTGGCGGTGGCGCGGCGTGGTGGCTACGATGCGCTGCCGCAGCGCAAAGACGTGGACAACTTTCTGGCGCAAGCTGAATAGCAGCCCCAGTGCGCTGCGCTGTGATTGGCTTTTGCGGTTGCCAAACCGCTGCGCGTTATTTCGTTTTTGCCAGCAGCGCTTCCACTTCAGCGCGGCCCGGCATCGAGGGGGCTGTACCGGCGCGCGTCACCGAGATGCCGGCAACAGCGCAGCCGAAACGTGCAGCCTCAGCCGCGGTCGCGCCTCGCGCCATGGCCGCAGCAAAACCGCCATTGAATGCATCCCCCGCTCCAGCTGTCTCAACTACCGGCCCGGCCTTGAACGCCGGCACAATAACAGATTGCGACTTGCTGTGCAGCAGTGCGCCAGCTTCCCCCAGTGTGATCAACGCGCTGCCGACGCCCTTTGCCAGAAAGACATCGCCAGCTTTGCGTGCGTCGGCCACACTGGTGACGGAGACGCCGGTTAGCATGGATGCCTCGCTTTCATTCGGGGTTATGTAGTCAACGAGGGGGTAAATGTCGTCGTCGAATGGTTCGGCCGGTGCCGGGTTGAAGATGGTGATGACTCCGGCTGCCTTTGCAAGCTCCAGCCCGCGCCGGGCGGATGCCACCGGCTGCTCCAGCTGAGTGACAAACACTGCCGCAGCGCGGATTGCGTCGGCTGCGCTGTCCACATCGCCCGCGCTGATGGTGGCGGCAGCGCCGGGCACAACGATGATGGCATTCTCGCCGGTGCGCTCGTTGACAAAAATGTACGCTGCGCCGGTTGGCTGGTCAGGCGCTTCGCTTACGCGCGTGGTGATGCCTTCGTTGCGCCAGGTTGTGAAGGCGATAGCGCCAAATTCATCCCGCCCGACTTTGGAAATCAAGGTAACGGCGGCACCGGCGCGCGCAGCCGCAACCGCCTGGTTGGAGCCTTTTCCGCCCGGCCCCATCTTAAAGCCTGAGCCGGCAATTGTCTCGCCGATGCCCGGCATGCGCGCCGCGCGAAATGCAAGATCCGCAACGAAGATACCAAGAATTGCAACGCCGCTTTTCTGACTGGTCATTTTTGGAATCCCTTGCCGCTAGCCGGCATCAGGCGCAATCACGCCCTTCTTGAAAATAAAGCAGCCGTAGAAACGCCGCTCGCCGGTTTGGATCACACAGTAGGCTTTGCGGGCCAGGTCGTAGAAGGCAAAGCGCTCCACGGAGCCCATGGGCCAGCTGCGCCCCTCGGCAGCATTTATCTCTGCTTGAACTTCCGCCTGCACGGGCGGCACCTCGCTGGGCTTGCCAACAATTTCCATGCGCGCTGCGGGATGCTCAACAAAAGAATCAAGCGGCATAACCGAGAGAATGGCGCGGGCGGCGCGTCCGGCGGTAACGTTGTCGATGCGCAGCAGGCGCCCCAGCACGCTCTGGCGGGCAACCGAGTCAGCCGGGAAGTTCGTGTCCGTGATTACGAGGTCATCCCCGTGGCCCATGCTGCGCAGCGCATACAGAACGTCCGCGTTGAGAAATGGATCCATTGATTTCAACATGCTGTGCTCCTTTGAAAAGTTTACACCGCCACTTTACCAGAAATTTGGAACTAGCTGGCATACCCGCCATGAGAAACGGGTACTGGCGCCACTACCTGCGTTGTGGGCGCTTGTTCAGGGGGTTATCGGGTGGGCAAGTAAACTATTGCGAGCAGATCGGGTGGCAGGGAAACTGTCAGCCCGGCGTTATGGCCCAAAGAAAAGCGGAGCGCCGGGTGAATTGAAGCTATGCCAGCGCAACGTCATGTTTGTTCGCTTTTCGCTCAATCTAAATTGTGTTCCCAACTGATACTATGATCGCCACTTACTGCGTAATCCGCGCCAGCTCAAGCTCGTTTAATGGGTCGTCAGCAAAGTAGTACCGCAAAACATAATCCCCTTTCGCCATATTGTCCGGAATTGTAAAGGTTGTCGAGGCTCTGTAGCTGTCCCCCTGCAGATTGAAGTACTCGCGATAAGTTTGCCGGTGGCGCTGGTTTATCCCCAGCACGGAGCTGATGGCGCGCTTTATGTAGTACCAAAAGTCCCGCTCGAGCATCGATGCATAATCAAGTGAAAAGGTAAGCTCATTCATTATTTTGCTGCGGTCTGATTGCCAGCACAATTCGATTGCAAAAGTCTTGGTGGTTGGGCTGTATACAGCGCTCTTTTCCAGCAAGCGCACACCATTATGGGCTGTGGCAGTGTTATCAGACTGCGCACACACTGCAGCCGGTTTGTCGGTAAACAATTTAGCCTCAATTGCCTGCCAAAATTGGGTTGTCAACTGATAGATCCTTATCGGTGGGCCGTGGGTTCGGGAACTGCTACCCCAAAAAAAATCAAAGGCGCGCGACCACGCAACACCCTTGAATTGATAGCCAAAAGCTGCTTGCGGATCGTTTCCGATCCACTGGCCGGCAGGAAACTCTTTCAGTAAAACAGCATTTTCATTTAGGAGGGTTGTATATTCTGAATATGCTTCTTTTAATCCAAACCCAAACCCTGAGGGCGAAAGATTCTGTTTCAAGACCGGATACCGAGCAATATTTTCATCCGATATAAACTCAACTAAATCACTTCCGGTGACCGCGTATTCAGCAGAAAACACTTCGACGCCATTGCCGTGAATGATGTCTTGAAGACTATGTGTGATCATCCGCGAGCCGCCTTGAAAAGATGCATCAAAACTGCGACCACCAATATCGGAAATTCGCACGCCAAACGAATCCACCAAAAACCTTGAGTTGTCAGGTAAAGTGTTCAGTATCCACACCCGGGCGAGAACGGCGTTGGATGCCTGCGCATTGAGCAAATTTTGAGCCACAATTCTTGCGATGCCCTGAGCAGAAATACCGGCAGTAATGAGAACTAGTACTAAATAATATAGTTGTGTATGGTGCCGGTGAGAATCATGTTCCATCGCTGTGCCGCTCTCGCGCGGCACAGAAGACTGGCCGCGGGACAGCGAAAGCAAATATCTTTCCGGCTGGGAACCTTTCCAGTTTTCAAGCCCTGAAACTATTCCGTGCGCAGCCAGCAGCAACAGTATTGGATATGCGGTAGATAGGGAATAACTGGCTTTGTATAGCGGAAAAGCTAAAAGGAATAAAAATCCCGCGAAAAGAAAGGGAGCATTTCGGCGAGAATAATTTACGGCAGCGTAGACCAATCCCGCAAGCATGCTCCCGAGGAGTGGTAGCCCGATCTCGTCCCGGAGGTGAAAAACACTTCCGGTCAATCCTGTGTACACAAACGGCAGCAGAGTGTCTGCCCGCCGATCCAGAGATAAGGTTTGGCGTCCCATCGCAAAGAAATCCAGCAACATTGTTGGAGCATGGGCAAAAACGCGCGGATTGCAAAGGATAAGTGTAACACTGACCGTTAGCAGTGCAATAAGCATGCGCTTGTCGAACCAGAATGGCGCAACCCCAAAATTCTTCTCGGACTTGATTACCATTGCATGGGCTACAAACAGAACTAGTAGACTAAGTGCGCTAAAGTAACTAATGGAGCATGCAAACCCCACCCCTAGTCCGGTATAGAAATATTGTTTCGGGGATGGATTTTGCATCAATCTGCATGTCAAATATAAAGATAACAGAAAAATAAAAGTTGCTGTTGCCGGGTATTTCGCAACTAGAGACAACATCACGAAAGGATATGTACTTAACAGTAAAATGGATGCAATTAAGCCCACACTCCGGTTTTGAAAATAGTCTTTGCCGATGATGTACACCAATAGCACAGTGGAAAAGCCAAACAGTGATGACATGCCACGGGCGCCAAGGGTGAAAAATATGCGCCCTTCCTCAGTGGAAATATCGGCAACAGCCATGAGCAATCGGCCATAGGGTTGATTGGCCATCTGGATTTCAAACGGGGGTAGTTTTCCGGCGAGTGTGGCTGCGGATACAACAACCCCATAGAAAAGCGCCAACAGAATTCCATACCCTTGCTGGTATTCTTTGAAGCCAATGTGCCAGTTTTCCTGCAGGTTGTAAAGGTAGCCAAGCGCTTCGGAGATACCTCCAGAGTCAGGGTCTAACCCGTATCCCCCAGTAAGGTCCAGACGATCCCAGTTCAAACCGACTACTGACAGAAAATAATATAAAACGACTATGGTGATAATGCACAGCAAGTCGTACTTGTTCCAAGTGGATTTCATAACAGTTGAACCTGTCTGATAAATATGCGCTTGGTATGTGACAAAAAAAGTTAGAGTCTATGCAAAAGCTGTTACTGTTGCCGGCGCTTTGGTAGACCTAGCCTTTGCCGGCGCAATTGTTTCTCAGGGTTATGACCATACTCTGTGTGTTCCCGATTTACGGCACTAAGGCTGCAATTGCAGCAATCTGCGCTGCACAAATTCTTATTTTAGTCGTTGCCCCTGTGAGAGTCTAAAGTCAGGCTGAGTCTCAGCTTGGTATTCAGTAACGAGCACGGCTTTGTCAGAACAGACTATGTATGGGCCTTTGTGATTAATCCAACATACTCGTCCAGGTACGCCACGGAGGCAAAACGCGGGGACTTCCGTGCCAAAGAGCCTTACCTTATCGTTGTTATGGAAGGTGAACGCTCCACTAAGGGGGTGGGTGGTTGCGCGCACAGTACGGTCGACTTGGGCTGCGGTCATACGAGCGAAATCAAGATAGCCGTCAGCATCTGATCGTTGGTGCCAGTATTGGGCTCCAATTTCACGCTGCACCTGCCCGCCGGAGTCTTTGGAAAGTAACTTTGCTAATGCAATTTCCACAAGCGCAGGAAAACGCTCATTTGCTTTTCTGTGCAAGTCGGCAATCGTATCTCTGATTCCAATCGGGAACGTTGTTTCGGCCATGATCGGCCCAGTATCAATCCCAGTGTCTACTCGCAAGACCGATAGTCCCGCGGAACCTTCCCCATTAATAAGCTGCCAGTTGAGGGGTGACCCCCCCCTGTATTGAGGTAGGCCTCCGGCATGGAGATTGAGTGTGCCTAGTAATGGAACCTGCAACAGCTGCGCATTAAGAATTGATCGATAACCAGCAAGTAGGAAAACATCCGGGCGGTATGCTCGCAAACAATCACCAGAAGATGGGGAATTCACATCATCGAGCCTCAGATGTGCAATAGTACCCGCTGCTTTTTGAATAGTTAGACAACTGTTGTCGAAAGAGACGGGCGTGACAACAGCAATCACGTGAAGATCCGGGAGCCCTAATAGGTGCTTCAGAACACCCAAGCCTCTAGAACCATACAAGAAGACTATTACCCTCAAGTATCACCACCCATAGATTGATTTTTGTGGAAAACTTCGGAATACTTAATTCGAGTGTCTAGGAGTAGTTGCCTTGAGCCAGTTTGTAAAAGTGATGAATGAGATCACATACCCGACCAACATCCTGATCCCGCATCGAGGGGTAGAGAGGCAGGGTTATGATGGACTTTGCAATAAACCGCGTTTCTTCTAGTGAATCTGCGCATTTATATTTTCTGTAAACGGGTTGCATGTGAACTGGTGGGTTCCAATGAACTGATGCTCCAACCTTGTTTGAATTTAGCCACTCTAAAAGTGCATCGCGACGGTCATTTAGAACAAGAAGTGTGAACATCTGCCATGAGTGGGTAAAGCCTGTTGGCACACTTGGAAGCTTCAAGTGTCTTGTGAGAGAAGTAAGTTCATTCAAATACATTGTTGCCAATCGCTTTCTTGCCAGATTGAGATCCGGTAGCTTCTTCATCTGCTCAACACCAATGGCGGCTAGAATGCTGCACATGCGAAAGTTATAACCTGCCTGAGTAGCAACACGGATAGACGCTTGGGTCCCTGTGGCACGGGAATATGTACTCGACTCAATACCATGAGCCATAAGTGTTCGGGTGTGTTTTGCCAAACGGTCATCGTTTGTGGTCAGCATACCACCCTCGCCTGTAGTTATATTTTTTGTTGGAAAAAAGGAAAAACAACCTGCGCCAAATGAACCGGCCTGCTTGTTGTGTATGGTCGCTCCTAGACACTCGGCTGAATCTTCAATAACATGAAGTCCATGTGCGTTCGCAAATTTCATTATTTCAACCATTGGCGCGGGAAGTCCTCCGTAATGCACCGGCATAATGGCTTGAGTCTTTGGACCGAATGCGTTAGAGATTGAGTCCAATGTTATGTTTCTGGAGTCTTGATCTACATCTACAAACACTGGTGTGGCACCGCCGCGAATGATTGCGTTTACCGAAGCGACGAATGTAAAGGAAGGCACGATCACTTCCCCGGTAATTCCCAATCCCTGGATAGCAAGTTGGAGCGCTGATGTGCACGAGTTCAGCGAAATTGCGTGCTTGACACCAAGAAGCGAGCAAAAAGCTTTTTCAAAAACATGGTTTTTCTCACCATGCGCCAGCCACCCACTTTCAAGGACAGAAATTACCGCCTGAATTTCCTCGGGCCCAATTGCCGGTCTGCATAGTGGAATGGTGACTGCGTTTTCTGGCCCACTAGATTGTTGTGTGTGATGCAACATAAACTTGTTAGGTTCCTGGGTGTGTCAATCTAATACGCGCTTGCTGTATTCGCGGAAGAACACTCTGGATCCAGTTTTGAAAAACCAACAGAGTCCAAAGTGGTTTAGAGCGATTGATGCCGCGCGTTAAGTGATCATCTACTAGTTCATTGACATACGACTTTTCAAACCCCAAGGTCGATTGAAACCATGAGTTGCTGAGAGTGTCTCTAGCCCAGGTTGACAATGGTCCTTGCAACCAGAGGCCAATGGGAACTGTGAAACCTTTTTTTGCGCTATTGACGATCACTTCCGGGCACGAAGCTTTGAGGAGAGCCCGCAATAACAGTTTGGTTGTGCCGCTCCGATATTTTAGATTGGAAGGCAGTGTATTTGCGAACCGCATCATCTCGTTGTCAAGAAACGGACTCCGGAGCTCTTGTGAAAATGCCATACTTGCTCTGTCGCTATGCGCACAGATCGTGTCTGTTAGGTAGTGTTGTTGAAAGTAGTTTAGAAGCAGGCTCGTGTCGTCTCTTGCGCGGCACGCCTCATAAGACCGCCGAACATTTCTGTAAATCATTTCTCGCTTATGTTGCGGGGTTTCTGTTCCGGGAGTTTCTTCGGGCAAGAAGGCGCAAAGCCAACCCGGGAATGTGTCGCTGTTTTGACCGTATCGCATACCACGCAGGAACTGCCGGGCCTTGAAGGACAAACTCATATAGTCAAAGTTGGGTTTGAACAGACTTTCTAAGCTGCCAAGCTTTGAGGCTAGAGATCTTCCAATGATTGTTCGTAGAAATCTGGCGGCTTGAAGTGCTTTGAATGGGGTATAACCCGCAAAAAACTCGTCGCCGCCATTCCCACTGAGAATTACTGTTGCATAAGGTCTTGAAAATTTGGCTAGTTGAGCGATCGCCATAAATCCGGCGTCAGCGATGGGTTCGTCTAATGTAGAGAGTAGCCAAGGAAGATCACTCAAAAACTGACTTGTTGCGAAGGTTGCTTCTGTATGGCGAGTTCCGTAGAATTGAGCACTTAGTCCCCCGAGATCAGCCTCGTTGTAAGAGGCTCGTGTGTGCCGCATTGAGAAAGTGCATAAGGTGCTGGGTTCTCGAATTTGGCACGCTGTCTTTACAATTGCGTTTGAGTCGAGTCCCCCCGAGAGGAATATACCTGTTGAAACGTCTGACCTTAGGCATCTATCTACTGAGGACTGGAAAATGGTGGATAGATTATGAACCGCATCTGTCAAGGTAATTGTGGGATCGGGTTTGATCTCATTTTGCCAATATTGGGCCTCTGTCCATACCCAAGTGGTGAGATCAAGCATAGCTAAGTGACCGGGCTTTAATTTTCTGATATTCTTGAATGGCGTGGAAGGTGCATGGAAAGCCTCAAACACCAAATATTCTTTTATTGCGCCGTGATCCAAATCTAATACAACTCCTGGATGAAGCGCGACACTTTCAAGGGTGGAGCCAAATACAAATAGGTTCGAACTTAGACAGTAAAACAAAGGCTTTTGTCCCACTGGATCGCGGGCAAGAATAAGTGTCTTATTCAAACGGTTCAGGAAGGCAAATGCAAACATCCCATTCAGGAGTGGAACTGCACTGCCCCCAAGTTTTTCAAGAAGCTCGGCTAGTACAGCGGTGTCACCAGAGCTCTGCGAGCAGACCCCGTGAAGGTGTTGCGTTCTCAATTCTATATAGTTGTAGATTTCTCCATTTGCCACGATTACTGAATTACAAGACGTTGTGTACATGGGCTGAGAACCCGACAAAATGTCTACAACAGATAGACGTCTGGCACCAAAAGCGCCACCTGAAAAACGGTGTACGCCACGCGCATCAGGACCCCTTAGTGCCATCGAGTCTGTCATGATGTCGATGATATCGGGTGAACCATGCGCTTCAGCGCATCTATTCACAAAACCAGCAATTCCGCACATCAGTACTTCCGATAGTGTTTTTGGGCGAACGCAACATATTCGGCGACGCCACGCCCCAAGTCGTAAACAGGCTGGTACCCGATGAGTTTTGTCGCCTTTTCTATTGAGAGTGTACCTCTCCTAGGTCTAGTTTCATCCCTTCCTAACAATGTATACCGCAGGTCGGGGAAATGTTTTGCTAGTTCCCGCACAAAATCAAGCAAAGTATGTGCTTGGCCTGCAGTAATGTTGAACACTTGATCTGCCCCATGCGGCATTGTGGCTGCAAGCACAAATCCGCGCGCAATATCCTTAACGTAGGTAAAGTCCAATGCTTCATCGGCGCCTTGAATTTCAAGCACTTCACCATCTATAGCTCTTTCCAGAAATATCTGCGTGACCCGTCTGTTCATGTCTGTTGGGCCATAGACGGCCGAAGGTCTGACAATAGTACTTGCAATTTTGTAATATTTGGCAAGACCCAAGGTAATGTTTTCTCCGGCTAATTTCATGGTGCCGTAAATTTCTTTAGGATTTGTCGGATGAGACTCATCTGCGGATGTGCTCTGAAAGTCTCCGTACACCATACTCGAGGAAGCGTATATGAAGCGACTAGGCTCCCACCCTGTAAGCTTCTTCAGCAGCGCAATTGTTTCCATAAATAGGCTGGTCGAGCTGACAGCTCCATCAAGTGCTTCTTGGGTATTTAGATTAGGCAGTTTGGCGAGGGGCAAGGCTGCGAGGTGAAACACCAATTCTGGTTTATGTCGTTCTAGTAATTCGAAGAGAATTCCTACATACTTTACCTCTCCGCGTTCGATGACAATTCGATCCTCCACCCCATGGATTCTTAGTCGCCGATAGTCAACAAAACCTTCGCGTACTGAACTGACATAACGACCAAAGTGATCAAGCAGTACAACTTTATCGACAACATTGTGATCAATAAGGTCGCGAGCAATAAATGATCCTATTAAGCCTAGCCCACCAGTGATAAACGCTGTAGTTGTTTGTGTGCTATTTGATCGTGTTAACAAGGAATTTGCTCCAAAATAGTGCTGGAAGTGGTCATTATTTGTTCAGTTGGTATAACTAGACCTGTTCAGGAGCAGATATTTTTTCCGAAAGAGTACAATATAAATTCAGGCAGCCACAAATTCCCACTGGATAGAACCACGGTTAGCAAAAAGAGAATGGAAGGCTCGGATCTTCATTACGATCATCAGTTCGAAACATGTGACGGAGGCGTCCTTGTCGCGGTTGAGGACGCTTAGGATCGATGTTGACTCGGTACGCGCTGATTGTCTTTTGTGTAAAAGCTATAGAAGTGAGTTTTCATCCGCAGGGTAAAAATTATAAGCTCAGGAATTCCAAGAATTACCTTTTTGATGTCTGAGTATTTGGATTTACCGAATCGTCTCGGTCTATTCGCCACAACAATTTCGCGCAAGGTTTTGGCACCGCGATGCATGGCGATGAGAGCTAAATACCTGTGATCATTGTGGAGGAGGGATAGGTGAAGAAGAAACCGTGTTTTGATTGCAAGAAAGCTACTGGTATTTGTGTGAAGGGGGGAATTGAATACTATTGATGCAAATAGATCAAATGTCATTGAAACAAATCTCATAAACCTGGCACTTACTCTGAAACTACGTATGCCCATTATAAGATCAGCATCTTCAATCATGCATCTTATGAATTGGGGAAGATCACTAGGGTCATCTTGCAGATCACCGTCCATTCTAAGAAAGTATTTGCCGCGTGAGATTTCAAGAGCCGCAACATAGCAGCCTGTTTGTCCGCGTTGTTTGGGTGTTGAAATTACTTTTATACAGGGGTACGGCTGAGCGGCCTTCTTTGCTGCAGCCAGAGTATTGTCGGTTGAAGCGTCGTTTACAAGCAAAATCTCAAAAGGTTCGGATACATTTCGGGTAGCCTCCATGATTTCGGGAACTAGGATTGGAATGGAGTCCTCCTCATTATGGAGGGGAATTACAAGAGTGAAAAGGCAGATCTGTGCGTCGCTCTTGTCGACTGTACTACCGTCTGGAGTAGGAGCCGTCATGAAAAAGTTGTACTGGTGGTTTTCTGGTTGGGTAATTTGTTGCCGATGCTTATTGTCACGTTCCTAGTCTACCCTAACGCTAGGTAATTCTAAAGGTTTGGTGGCCGTTCCAAGTCAGAAACGTCTTATAATGATGGCAGTGATATTGTTTTAACCTTCTTAATTCATAGGCTGATTTTCTTGGGGAGATGCATGCGGAGTAGGAGCAAATATCAGTTGTGGTGAAGAACAATCCAATAAGTAATTGATAGGTGGTGTTGCTTACTACGACAAATAGTTGGTTATGGTGACAGCTAGGACGATCTATATATCTCACAGCTTCTTTATGAATCCTAACACATTTGTTGCGCACCAATACAGCTGCAGTCGTTACTACCTCCAGCAGAATAATAGCCTCAGAGAGGGAATTTGGAGTATCGTCACTCCCTAATGTTGATCGAATTTTGTTTGGGAGGCTTTGTCGAACGGCGACTTTGCAGGTCTTTAAGACGGCGCTCAAATACATGGGCTGTTGTGTGCCCGGCAGCGAATAAATTCCGAAAAGTGCGGAGAATACGTCTTGGATATGCAATGTATCCGAACAAATAGTTAGTCATCATGAACAGTACGCGATAAAAAGCCAACTCTCGCTCCCCAATATTTTCATTCACTGTTTTATGGTTGAGGGTGCTGAAGTCGCTATTTAACGAAGTCAGCGAAAAGAAATACTCGTCATTTAGCATGACTTTTCCCTGCTGAACAAGATCAGTAAAAATCTCAGAACCTGGATACGGGGAGAAAATATTGATACTCACCTCATCAACGCCCCGCAGTGCCAGCTTCAGCCCGTACATTACCGTTGCAAAAACACCCCGGCGGTTCTCGTGCGGGAAACCTATTATCGGGTTGGTTCGTAAAACCAGCCCAACTGCTTTAGCCTGCATCACTGACTCCGTGAAATTCGGCAGTTTAATTCTCTTCTTGATAATGTCTGCTGTTCTCTGGGAGCCGGTTTCCGGTGCATAAACGAGGTAATTACAGCCAGTTTGCTTTAGCAGGCCCAGCGGTTCTTCGTCGAGAGCCTCGCTAGTGGTTCCGGATGGTAACGACCAATTTATTGTATTCCTTCGCGGATTAGTGCATTGCAGAAGTCGACAGTCCATTGTTTGTGTGTGACCGCCGTCAGGTCATAGAATTGCAAACTCGTGATTTGAAATTCGCGCAAATAGTGCTTGATCTCGGAATTACATCTTCACCCTCCCGCAAGATATACCGGGTGGACCACATCTGGGGATTAGAGCAAAAGGTGCACTGGTAAGGGCACCCGCGTGAGGCCATAAAGGGCATGTCGCGTTTGGTCCACACCCCGTAGGACTTTCCGGCACGCCAGAAATTTTCCAGATACTCGGCCGACCACTTAGGCCATGGGATTTCATCTATTGTCTTTATCCGCGTCATTTGAGACGGGTTGTGGTATTCGCCGTCGAGTTTCAGGAAAGCAACACTGGGCGCTAGCGAAGCATCGCCGTGATTACGAAGAATTTCGAGGAGTTCAAACAAGGGATACTCGCCCTCACCTCTGACGCAATAATTCAGCGCTGGGCAATCACGCAAGCTGAATTCGGGCAGAGCGGTTACATGTTCACCGCCTGCGATGATGATCGGGCGCGGGAAACGCAGTCGAATAGCATTTATAAGGTCGTGCGTTACCGGCCATTCACCTGAAAACATAGCTGAGATCCCAATCACATCCGTGTCTACAGGTATTCTTGACATTATTTCTTCAAATGTGAGGCCTTGGGCAATAAAACCTGCGCGTTGTTTCAAGTGCCAAAAATGGCAAATACCTTCGCTGATGGCGTCAACCACCTGTGTGCGATATCCTTGCTTCTCCAGAAACGCCGTCATATTAGCAAAAGCGATGCTTGGCGTCGCTTCGTTGTTAATGGCTCCCACTCAGGAAATAATCGGACCCTTAAGAAAAGTAATGTGCAATTTAGGGGTGGCATCGACCTCCCCGTTTATTCCCGCAACATGCCTGATGGGTGTGTCTAGTTTCATGTTTCGATTGGATAAGTCATGCGGTGTAGTAAATGCCGCCTCGACGTTGGGAGTATAGCCTCTTGTTGATTGCCTGATGCCTTTGATGTACCGCCAATTTGAACACGACAGTAAACTTGCGGTAAAAGAGCGCTTTTTTCTGACGTTTGAGCTAAAGTCGCTAATTTTCATGCGCTATGCAGCTATGGAAGGGCTCGGGTTTCGCCAAAGTTTGGATGCAGCTGTAGGCGCAGGCCCATTGTTCTTCAGTGGTCTTCTAACACGCACCAAAGATCAGCAGTCCGGTCTCGAGTGGTTGGGTGAGTTCTCTTCCATCCCCCTGGTTTGTAAACATTTGTTGCTGTTTCAGCGGTAAAGAGTTCCTGATTTAGTCCCAAGAGATCACAAACAAGCTGCCAGCATAGCAAGCAGGCGCGGCTGCTACCACTTCGGAGAAGCTAATCCACCACCAACTATTTCTCTAATTGCATTAGACCCGGTTTGAGGTTCGCAATCTGTGAGGTGCTCAAACAGTTTTTGCCATGCTATTTGGTGTTAGTGCTCACCGCATATCTGATGAGTTGACCCTGTGCAAAGACCCGTGATCCAGTTTAGAATCTTGAGTAGGAGAAAACTATGCGCATCCTGTTAATGGCCGACATGGAAGGCGTTAGCGGTATTGTCACCTGGCAGCAGGTAAATGGCTCGCCTGATCCGATGTACCAGGAGGGCCGCCGGTTGTACACAGAGGAGATCAATGCCGTAGTGCGCGGCGCGAAAGCGGCCGGCGCCACGGAGATCGTGGCGGTCGATTGCCACGGGGCCGGTGGCGACTGGTCCTTCAACTCGTTTGTGCCGGAGCTGTTGCACCCGGACTGCGATTGGGTGGCGCATCATCCCTGGTCGCGCTACACCGAGCTGCTGGAGCAGGGCTGCGATGCCTGCCTGCTGGTGGGCATGCACGCGCGCAACAACACGCCGGACGGCGTGCTCTGCCACACAATATCTACGGTAAAGTGGCACAACCTCTGGTTCAACGATACGCTGGTGGGCGAGAGCGGCATCAATGCTGCGTTGTGCGGGCATTATGGCTGTCCGGTTGCGCTTGTAACGGGTGATGAAGCCGTGGTGCGCGAGTGCCGCGAGGTGCTGGGGGATGGCTTCACCGGTGTGGCGGTCAAGCGCGGATTGTCGCGCTACTCCGCGCGGCAGATTCCGCCCGTGCGTGCGCGCCAAATGATTGAGGAAGGCGCGCGCCAAGCGCTTGCAAACTTGAAGGCGGTGAAGCCATATGTGCCAGCGCGCCCGACGACCATCACGGTGGAGATTGCCACCGTGGACAAAACAGCCGAGTTCAGGGGCCGGCACGGTGTCCAAATTGTTGGCCCCAACAGGGCAGTGAGCCGGGCTGACAATTGGCTGCAGGCTTGGGATCAGATTTGGCATTGGTAGTGCAGCACAGCGGAGAAATGGCAACCGGCTTTGGCCCGAGTGCGGCTACACGCACATGAAGGTTTATCTCGCGGGGCCGCTGTTCTCACAAGCTGAGCGCGATTGGTTGAGCAGCCTTGCCGCGCGCTTGCGGGCTGATGCAATCGAATGTTTTGTGCCGCATGAAAGTTTCTCCGGTACTGAACCCGGTAACGCCAGTGCGGTGTTTTCCAAAGACCTGGAGGGAATGCGGTCTTGTGATCTCCTGCTGGCATGGCTGGATGGGGCTATGGTGGATGATGGAACCGCTGCCGAAATCGGCATCTTCAGCGAGTGGGTGCGGCGCGGCGAAAAACTTGCGGTGATTGGCTGCTGTACTGATCTGCGCCAAATCCGGCGGCGCAGTCTCGCAGCGCACGCTGGCTTGAACCTGTTTGTGGCGGGTGCCATTCAGAGCGCTGGCGTGCTGGTCTGGTCAATCGACGATGCAATTGCTGCGGTTAAAAAGTTCGCCCAAGCAGCGCCTTTCAACAATGAGCGCGGCTGAAAGTTGCATCCCGCAGACAGGCGGGCTGCCCCATCCAGCCCGCTGACTGCATAGTTTCAGGCAGGCGCCGCGGGCCGCCGCGCCGGGCAAGGTTGCGCGCCCGACTGGCCACAATCCGCGCTATCGCGCGGTATCCTCTAAGGCTATGCAAGCTGCACCCATAATAAAAGTTGACGGGCTGGTAAAGCGCTACCAGAAGGCGGAGCGCAATGCCGTGGACGGGGTTTCGTTTGATGTGGCCCCCGGCGAATTCTTCAGCCTGCTAGGCCCCAACGGAGCGGGCAAAACCACCACCATCTCAATCCTCACCACCACGCTGGCACCCACCGGCGGGCGCGTCACCATTGACGGGCATGACCTGGCAACTGACGCGGCCGGAGTGCGGCGCAGTGCCGGCATCACGTTTCAGACGCCCAGCCTGGACCGCAACCTTTCTGCCGAAGAGAACGTGCGCCTGCACGCCATTCTTTACGGGCTCTATCCGTGGCGGCCGACCTACGGCACCATGCCCGCTGCCTACCGCAAGCGGCTTGGCGAGCTGGCAGATGTTGTCGGGCTGGGCGCGGACATCTTCAAGCCGGTGCGCACTTACTCGGGTGGCATGCGCCGCAAGCTGGAGGTGGTGCGCAGCCTCATCCACCAGCCGCGCGTTTTATTTTTGGACGAGCCCTCCACCGGGCTTGATCCCGCCAGCCGGCGCGACTTGTGGGCCTATCTGCTGGAGATGCGCCGCACTGCTGACACAACGCTGTTTCTTACAACGCACTATCTGGCTGAAGCCGAGGATGCAGACCGCATCTGCGTCCTGTCCCGCGGCCGCATCATTGCGCTGGGAACCCCGGCTGCAGTGACCACGTCGCTGCTGGACCGGTATGTACTGCTGGACGCAACGGATGCCCGCGCTTTGCGCAACGAGTTGAGCGCCAAGAACATCGCCTGGCAGGAACATGCCGGCGGCAGCCAGTATGTGCGCGTGGCGGCCAATGAAAGCGATGTGCACGCGCTGCTCAAATCCATCGATACGCCGCTGACAGCGGTGCGCACGGTGCTGCCGACGCTTGAGGATGCGTACCTGGCGCTGGTGGAGCGCGATGAACTGGACCTTGGCGTAACCAGCGGGCCGGCCGGCATTGTGCTCGGCGCGCTGGCAGCCGCCAATGGCGATGGCGTCGCAGTGGCGGATGCACGCGTGCAACCCGTGGCGGCTGGGCAATGAGTCTCGCGCACGAGTTCAACGCGCTGCTGGCAATCGGCTACCGCGATCTGCTCAAGTTTTTGCGTGACCGTTCGCGGCTGGTGGGCACGCTGGTATTTCCGGCTGTCTTTATTGTGATTCTGGGCGGCGCCTTTGGCTCGGCAGCGCAGTCCGGCTATCAATTCGAATTTCAAACGTTCATCTTTTTTGGCGTGTTTGCGCAGAACATGTGGCAGTCATCTGCCACCGGAATTATTTCGCTCATCGAAGATCGCGAGAATGATTTCAGCCAGGCCATTTTCGTAGCGCCACTCTCGCGCTACACAATTCTGGGCGGCAAGATCCTCGGCGAGTCGCTGGTGGCGTTGACGCAGGGCATCGTGATCTTCGTCTTTGGGTTGGTGATCGGCGTGCGCATGGCGCCAACCCAGGCGCTGGCGCTGATCCCGGTTGCAGTTGTGATCTGCCTGTACGGCGGCGCGTTTGGCCTGATATTGATGGCCAACATGAACTCGCAGCGCGGCGCGCAGCAGGTGTTCCCGTTTCTTTTGCTGCCGCAGTTTTTTCTGGGTGGCGTCTTCACCCCGGTGGACAAGTTCAATCCCGTGCTCGCATTCCTCTCGCGCATCAGCCCGCTGCGCTACGCGGTGGACCTGATGCGCGGCGTTTACTATGGCGGAGTTGAAGGCAGCGCTGGTGCTGTGCTGGCATCGCAGCCGTTCAATCTGGCGGTGATGGCAGTCTCCGGCGTTATTTTTGTACTGATTGGGACGGCAGTATTTGTGCGCAAGGAGCGCACGCGCTAGGTTATCCTGCGCATTCCCCAAGGTGTTTTGCTGGATGGCGGGCGGAGAAAGAAACTAGCGTAGCATTGCGCCCTGCGGCGAGGTTGCCCGCGAATCGCCAGCAGCTGCCCGCAGGCTGGCAGCTGCCAAACTGTTTAGCTGCCGGCGGTAGCTGCGGCGGGCTGCTGGGCGGGTTCTACAGCCAGCCGGCGCGGCGATTTCTGATTCTCAGGATCAAGGCGCCTTGTAACTAGAATTGTGATTGATGCAAAGCCTGCGGCAATCAGAAATGGAATCTCGTAACCCCAGAAGTTGAGCACGTAGCCGGTGGCCAGCGGCACCACTACTGCCGCCATGTGCTGCATCGTTAGGCCCATCGCCAGCGATGGCGCAATCTCCGCCGGCACTGCAATTTTGCGCAGATAAGTGGCGGCGCCAATGTTGGACAGCGGCGCGATAAACATGTAGATGATGTAGCACAGGCAGGCCACAACCACGTTGTTTATTAGGGCATAACCGGTGAGGCTGATGATGTAGCCGACGTTGACCCACGCCAGCACCGGGCGTTCGCCGTGGTGGTCGATGAGGCGCCCGATGCGCGGGCCGGTGAGCATGCTGAGCGTGGTGGTGGAGATGAGCACGGCGCTAATTACCGGCACACCCAGCCCAAAGTGATGCACAAGTACCCACAAGCCAAATGAAAACAGGATTTGCTGCCGCGCGCCGTCGAGCAGGTTCAGCAGGTAGTAGTAACGGTAATCACGCGTCAGCACAATCGGGTCGCGCTGCGCAGCGTCCTTGTCCACCCGGCCATCCTTCAGATTTGGAAACCCGAAGATGGCAATGGCGGCCACCAATGCGCCGGCGCCGGCCAGCATGAATGCCGCCTGGAAGTCCAGCCAGGCAAATTGGAAGCCCGCAAAGACCAGCAGCATGGCAAGCAGCGCTCCGGCGCTGCCAATGGCGGTCAGGCGCCCGAGAATGCGGCCGGCGCGCCCCTCGGTGGTCAGGCTCATGCCCAGTGCATAGTTAGTTTGCAGGTAGGTGTGGTAGCCCATGGAGCTGATCACAACCCATGGCGCCACCGTCCAGAAGTTCACGGAATATCCAAAGGCGAAATAGCCGCTGGCCAACAGCGCGAGGGCGGCAGCCGACAGCTTGGGCAATGACACGCGGTAGAGCGCCGCTGCCAGAAAGATCAACAGGAAACCCGGGATCTCACGAATTGCCGTGATGTAGCCAAACTGTGGGCCGCTGAGCTTGAGCACTTTCTCGAAGTAGTTGGAGACGATGCTTTGCTGCGCGTTCAGCGCAAAGCCAAATGCGAAAGCGGCAATGGCAATCATGATCGCGCCGCGCCCCGCGGGTGAGTTGCGCTCCTGCCAAACGCTGCGATACCAGGCTGGTTCGGTTTGCATGCGGGTCAGCGATTAATAATCGCCCGGGTGATCCGATGTTTTTCGGCTCATTAGTTTACGGACATGTGGGAGCCCTTAGTATAAAGTAGATCAGCACGCAGCGTGTGTTTGCCGGGCACTTGGCAGAATGCTGGGCTCAGTGGAAAGCTGCCGGGCAGCGCGTTCAATGCTTGCGAACAATCGCTGCCCGGGTTGTTTCTGTGCTAAGGTGGCGGAACGCTGCACTTGAATGACACGCCCGCATGATTGACCGCTTGCCAAAATATCTGCGCCACCCCTATCTGCTGCTCACGCTGACGGCGCTGTTCTGGTCCGGCAATGTTGTGCTGGGGCGCGCCATTCGCGCGGACGTGCCGCTGCTGGCGCTTGCATTCTGGCGCTGGGTGGTTTCACTTATGCTCACGCTGCCCTTGGCCCTGCCACATCTGCGCGGCCAGTGGCCGCTGATGCGGTGTGCCTGGAGGCCGGTGGTTGCGCTGGGCCTGCTGGGCGTTGGCATGTACAACACCTTTGCCTATATATTGCGCTGCAGTCCACTCTCGCCACTAACGTTGTGCTGCTGAACTCCTTTATTCCGGTTGCAACGCTCGCGCTCTCCTGGCTGTTTTTGAAGCAGCAGTTGCGGCGCCGGCAATGGGCGGGCGTGATGCTTGCGCTATGTGGCGTGGTTGCAATTGTCAGCCGCGGCGACTTCACGGCTATGGCTGGCTTGCAGTTAAACGCCGGTGACCTGTGGATGCTGGGTGGTATCTGCGCCTGGGCGGTCTACACAATTGGTTTGCAATGGCGGCCGGCTGGCGTGCATCCCATGCTGCTGCTCGCGGCATTTATCACGGTGGGCCTGCTTGCACTGGCGCCCGCATACGCGTGGGAAATTGCGCGTGGGCGCCTGACCGTGATGAGCAATGGTGCGCTGGGCGGGATTGCCTACACCGGCGTTTTTCCCGGCTTCATCGGATATATTTTCTACAATCGCGCAGTGGGCGAAGTAGGGGCCGGCAAAGCCAGTTTGTTCATTCATCTGATGCCGGTGTTCGGCACCTTGCTGGCCGCGGTGTTCCTGGCTGAGATCCCGCAGCCGTATCACTATGCCGGGATTGCATTAATAATTTCCGGCATCTACTTGACGACGGCGGCACGGGCGTAAACCTGTTTCTGTAATCGTTCTGCAGGTTTCAATTGCCACGGCCGGGTGCAAAGCAGGTCATCCCAGGCGCCATTTGGTCGAGGGTGCTGGGAAACAACTACATGTGGTTGCAATTCTTCAGTCTGTCACGGGATATGATTATCCAGGTGGAGCCAAGAGCTTAGCCACCCAAGCCAGCACCCGTGAACTCAAGAAAAGTTTCCCCGCTCCATGCGTGGCGGGTCCGGTACTTGCCGACAATAGCGGCCAGCGCATTTGCAGTCGTTGTTGCGTCGGTCGTGTACTGGCGGATTGTGCGCGGATATCTTCCAATCTGGTCGTACGTGCCGTTTGAAGCACCGCCTGATTGGGTGCAGGCGCTGAATGCATGGCGCTGGTTTGTGCGCCTGATTGTGGCTGGCGCGTTGGCAGTGCTTTTATATGCGGAATGGGCGGCTGAACTGCTCTCGGGATGGTTGCGCGGGCTGCTTGAGAACGGCAAGCGCCTGATGCTTGTCATCGTGGCTGCATCTGTTTTGTTCGCTAGCTACTACCTGCAGCCAGGCCACCTAGCTTCTGGCGATGCCATGCCGCACGTGGGAGCGGTGTGGGTGCTGGGCCAGTCGCTGAAAGCCGGGCAGCTCCTGCCTTACTGGTCAAACTACGCAGCGCTGGGCCATCCGTTTCTGCAGTTTTACAGCCCGCTCTTTTATTACATAGTCCTGCTGGCAAACTTTTTGTTTCATGATTTGGACAGCGCTGTGCTGATGGTGCTGCTGGCTGCCCACGTACTGGCCGCATTGGCTATGCACCACTACGTGCGTGAGTTGACCGGATCGAAGCTGGCTGGCCTGGTTGCGGCGCTGGCATGGAGTTCCAGCTTCTACCACTATCACAATGCGGTTGCTTTGGGAAAGCTACCCACCGCACTATTTATCGATTTGTGGCCGCTGCAGTTTTATTTGATCGAACGGCTGCTGGCCGGGACCGGGTCCAAACTGCGGAGCGCGGCAGCTTTGGCGCTGACGATTGGCGCAATGCTCTGGACGCACATGTTATATGGCGGGCTGGCAACGGTCTTTGGCATTGTGTATGCCGCGACGCGGAGCCTGGCACCTTGGCCGGCGGGATCAATCAATCAGGCGGTCGGCCGCTTGACCAGAGTGGTGCTGGCAAATCTGGCGGGTGCACTGACTGCCTTGTACTATTTAATCCCGGTGTTTACAGAGCGGCAATACGTGGTCGGTGCTCCGCTCGACTACAAATTTCTGCTGCCGCCGGTTGGGCTGGAAGGAGTAATCATATTTCAGGGCAGTTACCCGTCATCCTGGTTTGCCGGGTACATCGGCAACACCATTATTGGCTTCGCACTGCTGGCCGGCATGCTCATTATTGTGAGCCGCTATCGCCGCGGCCTTGCGGTGCTCGGGCAGCTGGGCATCGCAGCCTTCATGGCGTTTGCGCCCTATTATGTGCCGGGCTTGTTTGACGCTATTTTTCAGAATCTGTCACTCGGGATGCTTGCGTATTCAATCAAGTCCGCCGGTGGATATTTGATTTTTTTGATTGGGCCCATAACGGCACTGGTTGGCATAGGCAGTTATCTGCTTGCGGAACTGGTGCGTGCGCCGAGTGTGAAGTTGCGCTGGGCGAAGCTGACGCTTGCCCCTGAGCGTGTTGCGTTGCTAGTGTTGGCACTGGTGCTGCTTGAACTGGTGCCGCTTAGCCTGCGCGTAAACAGCAAGTACCCGGGTAACTACAGTGGTGCGTTTCCGGATCGGCAGCCTATTGTTGATGCGCTTTCCCGGTCGACAGATCTGGCGGCGCGGGTAATTGATGCCAATGGCAGCATGTACAACTGGTTCTATGCTTCCATGCTTACCGGGCACCCGGGACTGATTGGGCACACGCCCGACACGCCACGTGCCTTGGGAGTTGCAATTGAACAGGTTTTGCAGCGTGTGGCCGGCGATGCGCGCGCTGGCGGTCTCAAGCCGGAGACGGCCGGCCTGCTTTACCAGCTTGATATTGGTTATGCAATCACCGATGGAGCTATATCGAAGGTTGACGGCCTGCAAGAAATTTCCCGCACGGCAGCTGCTGTTTTGTGGCGGGTGCCGCACCATGCACCGCTGGTTGCAAGCCAAGCACCGGCGATTGTCAGGCCGATGGAAGTTTCTCTGCCGCAGGGCGGCAATGTGCCAGTTCAAATTACCCGGTACAACTTCTCGGCGACAACAGTGGCTGTGAATTTCTTGCTCCCGCAGCGCGCGTTCGTGCAACTTGCTTATCGGGCATATCCGTTTCAGCAGGTGATGCTGGATGGCAGCGCGGTTGCGGTCATACCCACCGCGCTGGGACTGATTGGTTTTTGGGCTGAGGCTGGCAGCCACGCGCTGCAGGTCACGCCCTATCTAAGCCCGTTGCGGCAGGTGATGCTGCTGGCAAGCGCACTTGCTGCGCTGCTTGCATCCGGCTTGTTGCTTTTGTCGTTTTTCCGGCAGCAACGCCCGTGACAGGCGGCTGCGCATAAAAATCTGCTAATTGACGAGCAGTCTGCCACGTCGCCACGAGAGAGCTTTCTTAGGGTTGAACAAAAATGTAAATCGAGTGTGTTCTGGGCGCAACTAGGTGCTGCGGTTAGCTAGGGAAGCGCAATAACTGTGATTAATCGGGCCCGCCGGGCGGAGTTAGTTGCCCGCGAGCACGCCTTGTCTCTGCGCTGGTACCCGCGCTGGCCATTATCAGCGCGCACGCGGCACCTGCGCAACAGATGTCAGTGGCATTGACTACACCACTTCCCCCGCAGCGCAGGCTGCCGCGCACGTGGCTTTAAGGCCTCAATAGTTCCGGAGCTTGTGGTGCCGATCGCATCTACGCCACCACCAGATCCATTACTGTACGAAATTTCACGCCGGCCTTCAGTTCCACGTAACTGCGCGCCTTTTTCTCCGCGCGTTTCCATTGGTCTTTGAGGCCTGTATAGGAAAGGTGCAGCACTACAAGCACTGCCAGCGTTTGCAACAGCTGTTGCCGCTCCGCTGCCTTTGCCTTGGATGCGAAGGCTTGCAGGTTTGCGCACGCCTGCGCCGCATCCAAGCCGCAACTGTTCAGCAGTTCGGTAACATCGTTGCCACTGAACGAACCATCCGCATTCTGGCGGCTGAGCAGCTGCAGCAGCAGTTGTTGTGAGTCTAGCATTATGTCCTGCTCAAGTGGCATTACATCTTCAAGATCGAACAGGTCATTCGTCACACACCTGCTATATGCACGTGTAGGCATCGCGTCATCAGCTTGCTTGCAAAGCGGACGGTCGTCCCTGCTATATGCACATGTAGGCATCGCCGGGGCATATGAGAGTATGTCACCTACCTCATCCAAGGCACCCCATCCGTGCGGCATCGCAATCGGTACTCTGCGTTGGGCTGGCATGCCTTGGGTGCGCTCTTCAATCGAGCGATGTTCAAATGCAATGAACGCTGTGCGGCTTGTTAGCAGGTTGAACGCTTTGGAGAGCGCAATTAGTTGCGTTACAAGCGGGTTGTCTTTACGGCGACCTGAGTACCGCGCCACTCCCTGCAATTGGTCTTCCAGCGCCCCGATTTTTTCTCTGGCCCACGTTGTCGCAATCACACCCTGATCGGGGCTGGCAACTTGGGGAATTTTCACTTTCCAGCTTACCGGCCCATGGGCCAGGTTTCCTTTCAGGGTAATGAATTCGGGAACATCGCTCGCAAGCCGCACAAAGACCGACATAACTTCGCCGTCAAATACCGGCGGTATTTCTGCGGCCAGCTCTGCCGTGGCGCGGCCGGACTCAATTGCCATATCCCAGATTGCCGGCGAGCTTATGCGCCCAAATGTGCGCAGCACCTTTGGCTCGATGGCCTCGCCTTCACCAATGTACTCGGTGGCACCGTGCGTTGCCCTTGCTATTCCTTCCACCAGGCTGCGGCTGCAGCTATTGCCAATCCCAAAACTAAAAATGCGGTTGACTTGCGCGCGGTTTTGGGCAAGCTTAAGTACCGCCGGCTCGTTGCTAATCTGGCCATCGGTAAGCAGCACAATCTGGCGGCATGTGCCGCGGGTGGGCTTTCCGGCTAGAAGTTTTTTGAGCGGCGCCAGTAGTTCGGTTCCGCCCAAATCTGCCTCCGCATGGACATATGCTATCGCCTGCCGAAAAGTTTCTTGCGAGTAGCTGACTGGCTTAGGCGCAAACATTTCGAAGGTGGAGCCAAAGCGGCAAATATTAAATGTGTCGTGCGCCGAGAGGCTGCGCAGGCAAAGCTCCAGCGCCCGGCGCGCCTGCCTAATTGAGTCGCCCTGCATGGACCCAGAGCAATCCAGCACAAAGATGGTTTCTGTTGGTGGAGAGTCTTGCGTCACGGTTTCGTCAAACTCTGGAACGAAAGTGACGGCCAGAAATGTGGCACCGTCAGCGGCAACCGTGCGCTGTGCCGTGGGAGCCTGCTCTTCCACCAGATCCATGACAATGACTACGTCGCGGTTCATTTCCGCCAAGCCGGTTGCGAGAGTGATCGTGCGGCTGTGGCTGCTGCTTGTGGTGGAGTGAATGGCATGCGTCGGCGAGTGCACATTTGCCAGATCGCGCCCTAAGTCAATCTCTAAGTGCATTTCAAAGCCGTACGGTACCACCCAGGCGCGCACCGGATTCATGGCGTCTACGTCAAGCATTGCGTCAACTATGTTCATTCCGCTCGCCGTCACATACCGCGGGGCAATCGTGGTGGGAATTGCCATGCGCAAGGACTTTTCGTGGCGCTCCAGCTTGGCAACGTACGTGATGCTCACCGTGACCTGCTGGCGGGGTTTCAGGTTGCCAACATTGACTGTGAAAACATCCGGGCGCACCTGCGTTGCCATGAATGCGCCATGGCCCTCCTCAATGGCAGCCTGGTAATTCTCTGCGGCGGTTTCGGCTTCGTCTATTTGGCCGGTGAGGATGCGGTCGTCAGTGATGATTTCAAACGCGCACACTGCGGCATTGGCAGGCAGCGGAAAGTTATAGATCGCTTCGATCGGCTTCTTCTCGAGGTTGGCAAAGGTTTGCTCGATAGTTGTCTTCTGTGCAAAACCTGCCACGTGTGCCCGAATGCGCACGCCTTGCAGGGCGGCTTTGAATTGTGTTCCCTTGGCGGTGGAGATTAGTTCTGTCGCGTTCATGATGGGTGCTCCTCTGTTGATGATGGGTTGTCCGAGAATGCCCGTTGAATGGAATTCCGCAACGCTGCCAGCGTTTTTGCATCTGGTTGAAAGCGGGTGGCGTCAAAGTGCAGCTCTAGCCCGTCAAGCAACTGCAACCGGGCGTACAGGCGGGTTGCAACCTGGGCCCGCGCCCGGCCGTTGGCGGGCGGGGCAATCTGTGCGCCCGCCAATATTTGCCGGATTGCCTCAAGCGAATGCCCGGCAGACTGCAGTTCCAGAACCCGCTTCAGGCGCTCCGCGTGCTCCACGGTGTAGTGGCTGGTTCGCCCCAGCCCCACCGGCGGATCAATCAGCCGTTGCTGCACATAAAAACGAATTGCGCGCCGCGTCAGCCCAACCGCCTCTGCAATCTGAGCAATACTCATTTCCCGATTCATAATGACAGTAGTATACGACAGCAAGTGTCACATTGTCAAGTATGAATTTCCACTATTTTTTAGGGCGAATCACATGGGTACGGTTGCGACAGCGCCAAAAGTGCGCTACTGTTGGGCGGAATGAAACTGAAATTCGGGTGTGTTTCGGGGCGCAACCGGGTGCTGCGGCCAGGTAGGGAAGCACAATGACCGGGATCAATCGCAGCCGCATGGCGGAGCTAATTGCCCGCGAGCGGGCTTTGTATGTGCGCCTGCACCCGCGCAGCGCAGCGCATTATTCCGATGCGCGCAACCTGTTTGGCCGCGTGCCCATGACGTGGATGAACAAGTGGCCGGGCGGCTTTCCGCTCTACCTTGCCGGTGCGCGCGGCAACCGCATCACGGATGCTGACGGCATCGAGTACATCGATTTTGCACTGGGCGACACGGGTGCGATGGCTGGTCATTCCCCTGCCGAGTTGGTGGCGGCGCTGCGCCAGCGGCTTGAAGCAGCTGGCGGCATCACCACCATGCTGCCCACCGCGGATGCCCAGTGGGTGGGCGCCGAGCTTGCGCGGCGCTTTGGTCTGCCACTTTGGTCATTCACGCTCACCGCCACGGATGCCAACCGCTGGGCAATCCGGCTGGCACGGCTGGTAACGCGCCGCCCCCGGATTTTAGTGTTTGCCTATTGCTATCACGGCTCGGTGGATGAAACGCTGGCGGTGCAGGACGCACATGGCAAGGCAGTGGCGCGCCCGGGCAATGTGGCGCCGCCGGTGGCACTCGATGCCACTACGCGTGTGGTGGAGTTTAATGATCTGGCGGGCTTGCGCCGGGAGCTGGCTAGCGGGGATGTTGCTGCTGTGCTGGCGGAACCGGCCCTGACCAACATTGGCATTGTGCTGCCGCTGCCGGGCTACTGGGATGCCGTGCGCGCTGCGTGTGATGCGACCGGTACCCTGCTGATGATTGACGAGACGCACACCATCTCCGCCGGGCCGGGCGGCGCCACCACTGCGTGGGGCCTGCAGCCCGACATTGTTGTGATTGGCAAATCAATCGGCGGCGGAATTCCCAGTGGGGCCTACGGCATTTCAAAAAAAGTTGCACACGCAGTTGAACAGCGCAGCGCGGATGGAACGGCGGATCTTGTGGATGTGGGCGGCGTGGGTGGCACACTGGCTGGCAACGCTGTCTCGGTTGGTGCCATGCGCGCCACTCTAGAGCATGTCCTCACAGACGCCATCTGGCCGCCTATGATTGCGCTGGCCACTGAGTTTCGCGCGGGTGTGGACGGAGTCATTGCGCACTTCAAGTTACCGTGGTCGTGCACTCAGTTGGGCTGCCGCGCTGAGTACCGGTTTGTATCGCCGGCCCCGGTTAACGGCAGTGCTTCCGCCGCGGCTGCTGATGCAGGGCTCGAGGAATACTTTCACCTGTTTACCGCCAACCGGGGCGTGCTGATCACCCCGTTTCACAATATGGCACTGATGTGCCGCGACACCAAACAAGCTGATGTGGAACTTCACACTGAATTGTTTGCAGCTGCTTGCGCTGATCTTGTCGAAGGATGACAGCCGGTCCGCCATACTAAGTGCCAACTAAACAGACCAAGCGTTTGTAAACAGCAATTCAGCGCTGCGGGCGCACTGCTAAAGCTTGCGCATATTTGAACCACCAATTATCTAGGGGTAGCCGCACTGTCCAAAACCGCAGATCCGGGTAAACAAGCACAGAACTGTGACTTGCGGGCCGGCGGGTGATGCAGAATGAGTGGTGGGCGCGGAGGGGATCGAACCCCCGACCTCACGGATGTGAACCGTGCGCTCTAACCAGCTGAGCTACGCGCCCTAAATTTCAAAAATTATAGCAGCGGGTCATGTGTGGCCTGATGGACCAAACCTCTGTGAAAATAACGCCTGATGGGCGATTATAGCCAATTACACCACTGGTGTTTCGGTCTTCTCCTCAGCGAGAAATTAACGGCTAATTTACCTTTGCCCGGATTTCACGGGTAAAAAATCCTTCGGATTCATGAAGAAATATGTGCAACCATAGCTACAGCTGGGATAAAAAGAATGTATGTAGCAATTTTCAAACCCTTCGTGGAGAGTAGGAAGTAGAAACCGGTATGTCGACTTCGATCATGAAGGGAAGTATGTTGTTGTCAAAAAATCACGGCAAATGGTGGTTGGATAAACTTGCTCTGCTTGCCATTGGCGCAGTCGGCTAAGGTATGGCAGTTGCGCACCCATTTTTTGGGGAAGACTGGAATGGTTTCATAATAGGTTCTAGGACTTTTTTCCGTAGCATTATTGTTGGTCGTGGCGTTGGGCGGCCAGTGGGCAATTTCCTAACCCTTGCTCTAATCGGGAACCCGTTTAGTTTAGTTCAACTAGGCACATTGGTTGGAGTCATTTGTTTGGTGGTGTTTATATGGAAAGTACTTCGAGCTGAAACTCTTTGGGTGCGTGCAATCCTAAGTTCATTGTTTGTTCTTGGATTTCCCTACTTTGTGCATGGAATTTCTTTTCAATCTATTGGCAACAATCATGGTGTCAGTACCCTGATTTTTATCTGGCTGTTGCGCATGATTGGACGGGGGCGCGAGCACGCCCGGTGGATCAATCATGTGTCTGTAGGGTTTTTGGTGGCAATATTGGCGTTAGCTTACGAGCCATGGATGTTGTTTTTGTTTGGCATGACCCTAGTTGCGTTAGCTGTGAAGGTCACCCCGGGTTTGTTTGGGCGATTGCACGTTTATAAGATGACCAATTCGAAAATTCTCTCGCTTTTGATGCCGATATCAGTCTGTGTTTTGCTGCGGGCTTTTTCTATAGGGGACGAAGCAAAGCCTCTGCCACCGTTCAGCCTATTCGCGCTGATACAATTATGGCTCAATACGGCACGGATATGCGTGAATATCCTTGTTGATTCTCTGCCCATAAGTGCAATTATTGGCTTTGGTGCAATACGCAGTCCCAGGCAATTTACTTTCTCTAAATTGGGGCTCTGGCCTCATCTTCTATTCGGATCGGCAGTGGCAGCTATTGGAGTAAACTTCTTCTACGGCTTGCGACTTGATGGGGTAATGGATTGGAGGGTTCGTTATGTAATTATTCTGTAAATCACGGCATTCTATTTTTCTCTCCCGTGGAGCACTATAGGTGAGTGGGTACAAAGGCATACGGGAATTGTGCCCCATCGCGGGATCGGATTTGTAGCGGCATTGTTAAGCTTGAAATTGGTTTATTCGGTATGGTTTACATTTGTTGTCACACCGGTTGATAGGTGGGGCTGGCTTCAGTACAGATCTAGAATTCTTGCGGGCGATCCAAGCGTGATGCAGGATTTTTCGGATTTTGGTCAGTGTGACAACAAATACTGTTACAGTTTTAGCGGTCCGGGTTTTGCGCACCGTTATATTGCCATATATTGGGAAGGGGGTGCTGCGGCGCGGCTTTTGTCGTGGTTGCCAATCGAGGGGTTTTATTAGTGCATGAAGAAAGAGGGGGGTATCCGAATGGCCTCATCCACAAAATGCAACCTTGGTCTGTACAAGTTAGCCGTGAATTAGGTGGTTTCTTGCTTGCCGGGTAGCGACAAACTGAACAATGAGTTTGGCATAACAGAGCGGTGGTTACCTGAATGGTTGACTACGGGATCGGAGCCGAAATAAACGCTTAATTTGATGCTAGCTGGTGTCGCAAGACACAACGACTCGTTTGATTGTAGGGTAGGTTTCCCACTACGGCTCTGGCAGCTCTTCGGCGGGCAGGGGAGTTTCCACCGCGGTGCCGGCGGTGATGCTTACCCGATAAGCAGTGGCATCCGGCTGCGAGGCAACCACGCGCGCCAGTGCTGTTCCGATGAAGTGCGCTGCGGCGCCGTCATCGATTGCGATACCTGCAGCAATTTCGCCGCTAGCGATAAAGTTGTGATAGGCCAGGCGGCGCTCTGGCTCACCATCGTAATGCGGGCAACAGCTGCCGGTTAGAAAGCCAATGCCCGGCAATACTGAAAGCCGGCCGGCCACGGCGTCAGTGATGCCGGCTTCAAACCAGCAAATTGCGCCGGCACTGAGGCCTGCCAGCACTACGCCGGCTTCCCACGCTGCGCGCAAAGTTTCCGGCAGGTCCCACGCGCGCCAGAGCGCAAGCAGACTGCGCGTGTTGCCGCCGCCCACATAGATGATGTCCTGCTCCAGCAGCAGTTTGCGCACATCCGGCACGCGCCCAAAAAGTGAGAGGTGCGTCGGCCGGCAGTTGAGACGCGTAAAGGCGGAGTAGAAGTTGACGATGTAGCTGTCGGCATCGCCGCTGGCCGTGGCTAGAAAACATACCCGCGGGTTTTTGGAGCGCGCATGGCGCAGCACATACAAGTCCAGCGCGGGGTTGTCTGGCTCCATGGAGAACCCACCGCCGCCCATGGCAATGATGTGACCCCCGGTGCTGCTCATGCGCGGCATTTTTGGGGCGCTGCCAAACTACTGGTTGCTGGCAACATTAGCTGGTGCTGCACGCAAGGCTACAAACTGGGCCGTGCCGGAAAGCGCCATTGCTTGCAGCTCGGCCAGTGCGCTGCGCGCCTGCGCTTGCTCACCGGGGATCAGCTGCAGCGCTGCAAATTCGTCCTCGTCCAGCACCTTTTGGGTGCCGTCCGGGGCCACCCACAAATCCAGCGCTAAATCCACCGTGTGAATTTCTCCGGATACCACTTGCGCCGGGCGCGTTACATTGCAGTACCAGCCTTTGAGACAGTTGTTTGCGCCGCCAAATATCTGGTAAATGGAGTACCAGCGCGCGGTAAAGAACCATTCAATGAAACGATCGCCGCGCTCGAAGAGCGCATACGCCAGTTGCAGCCGGTCGCTGTGGCTAAAGCGCGCCTCCACCTGCAAAAACTCAGGCGTGTGTTGCAGCAAGCTGGCCGGCCAGCACAGCAGCGTTTTACCCTGCGCATTTAGTTTGCGCACCGTCATTGATTTCATTTTTTGATTATACCGACGCGCAGCGCTGCAACGGAGTGGAGTGCTGCGTCCCCGCGGAAAATCAGATTGATCAAGGCTGATTATTACTAAGGCTGGAGATCTCCACCACGCGATCAGCGATGGCCTCGGCCTCGGCGCGGTTATGGGTGACATGCAGCGTAGTTGTGCCGCGTGCGCGCAGCAGCGCGGAGAAATCAGCCAACAGGCGCGCATGCAGCGCACTGTCCAGGCCGCTCAGCGGCTCATCCAGCAGTAACACCTGTGGCGCTGCCACCAATGCCCGCGCGACAGCCACGCGCTTGGCCTCGCCGCCGGACAACTGCCCTACCGCGCGTTCCTCAAAATCTGGCAGGCCCACCAGTTCGAGCATCGCACGCACACGCTGCTGGCGCTGCGCTGCGGCTACACCCTGGACACGCAGCGCATAGGCCACATTCTCGGCCACAGTCAGATGCGGAAACAGTTGATTGTCTTGAAACACCATGCCAATGCTGCGTTGATGCACGGGCGTGGCGCTGAGGTTGGCGCCTGCCAGCCACACGGTGCCAGCGCTTGGCGTTTCAAGGCCGGCAATCACGCGCAGCAGGGTTGTTTTGCCTGAGCCGCTTTCGCCCAGCACCGCCACAATCTCGCCAGCTTGCACCTGCAGCGAGACGCAGTCGAGCACCACCCGGGCACCAAACTGCAGCGTGATGCTACGCACTTGCAACATTAGATTGTGAGGCGTTCCGGCCGCAGGCCATCGACTGCGGCAATGGCTGTAACAGTGAATAGCACCAGCACCGTTGCGAGCACAAAACCCTGCGCCTGCACCAGGTCTCCGGGCCGCGCCAGCAAGCGCGCAATTTCAACCGGCAGCGTGGCAGTGGTGCGCCGCGTCAGGAAGCTGCTGGCACCAAACTCCCCGAGGGACACGGCAAAAGCAAACGCGGCAGCAGCCATGGCTGCGCGCGCAACCAACGGCAGATCGATGCTTAGCCACACTCGCCAGGGCGCTGCGCCCAGCACAGCGGCGGCCTCGCGGGCGCCTTGTGGAACCGCGCGCACCACGGGCAGCAGCATGCGCACCACCAGCGGCAGTGCAATCAAGGTGTGCGCCAGCGGCGTGATAATCCACGCTGCGCGCAAGTTCAGCGGTGCCGCGCTGAAAGTGATGAGCATGCCAAGGCCAAGGGTTACAGCAGAGGCGGCAAGCGGCAGCATCACAAGTGCATCAAGCAGTGCTAGGCGCCGCGAGCCATACGCAATGGCACAGGCTGTAGCGAGCCCAAGCAGTGTCGCGCAGATGGAAGTTACAAGTGCAAATTGCAGCGAGGTCAGTACCGCAGCCAGCGGCGAGTGCACCACGGAGCCCACGCCGGGCGCGAACACGGCGCGCCAGCCGCTGCTGCTGAGCGTGCCGCCCACGCGCAGCGACCGCAGCAGCAGTGCCAGCAGCGGCGCAAGTACAGCGGCGGCGGTTAGTGCGCCGATGCCGTACACGGCCGCAAACCGGGCGGCGGTGCGTGGCCGGCGCACCTGCGTGAAGACTGCGCCAGACGAGCTGTGGCGCGCAGCCGCGCTTTGCAGCCACCACCACATCAGCAGCGCCAGCACAGCCAATTGCAGCAGGCTGAGCGCCGTGGCGCCACTCAAGTCATCCAGGTGCACCGCTCGCAAATAAATTTCAGTTTCAATTGTGGAGCGGGCGGGGCCGCCCAGAAGGCGCACTACGCCGTATGAGGTAAAGCTAAACAGAAAAACCACTGCGCTGGCTGCGCTCAGGGCCGGGCGCAACAAGGGCAGAGTGATGGTGCGCAAGATGTGCAGCGGGCTTGCGCCCAGCGTGCGCGCAGCATCCACTAGGTGCGGGTGCAGCTGCTCCCAGCGGCTGCCCACCACGCGCACCACCACCGCACAGTTGAAGTAGACATGCGCGGCAATAATTGCCCATGCCGTGCGGTGCCATGCCGGCGGCAGCAGCGCCAAAAATGCCGCGCCCACCACCACCGTGGGCAGCACAAAGGCCGTGCTCACCAGCGCCAGCAGCACGCGCCGGCCGGCAAATTGGTAGCGCGCCAAAATATGCGTCACTGGCAGCGCTGCCAGCAGCGTCAGCAGTGTGCTTGCCAGTGCCTGCCAGGTGGTGAACCACAACACCGGCGCAATTGCCGGATTTGCAAACAGCGCAACAAACGCTGCGCCGCGCGCGCCGCGCGCCACAATGCCGGCCAGCGGCCAGCTGAAAAACACAAGCAACAGCAATGCGGGTGCAACCGCGAGCCACGGCACGGCGCTGCGATACGGCGCGGGACTGTTAGACACGGCCGCCTAGCGCAATACCAGCGTGGTCCATTCATCCAGCCAAGTGCTGCGCTGCGTGGCGATGCGCGCCGGGTCCAACTGCAGCGGCGCAGCCGGACGCTGTGCATATTTTGTGAATGCTTCCGGCAGCGCAGCAGCCTGATGCACCGGATACACAAACATTGTTAGCGGCAGGTCTTCTTGAAATGCAACGCTCGTGAGGTAGTCGACCAGCAGCTGTGCCTCGCGTTCATGGGCCGTGCCGCGCAGTACACCGGCAAATTCCACCTGCCGAAAGCAAGTGCGCAGCACCACGGCAGTCGGCGCTTCAGAGATGGGCGGGTCCGCATAAATCACCTCCGCTGGCGGGCTGGAGCCGTAGCTCACAACCAGCGGCCGCGATCCCTTGCCGGATGAACCGGAAAATTCTGTGTAATACGCCTCCGTCCAGCCATCCACCACCAGCACGCCATTTCCACGCAGTTGTTTCCAATACGCCTGCCAGCTGTCCTCGCCAAATTGCGCAACGGTGGCAAGCAAGAATGCCAGTCCCGGCGAAGACGTGAGCGGGCTGGGTGTGACCAGCAGATCCTTGTAGGCGGCGCTGGCCAGATCCTGCAGCGTCAGCGGCGGCGCAAGATTGCGCGCCTTGAACCACGCAATGTCGTAGTTGATGCAGACGTCACCGGTGTCCACTGGTGTTGCAGCGTGCCCGGGCACCAGGGCTGTCACGGCTGCATCCATGTGCGCCAGGTTTGGCGATGCGTACGGCGCAAACATGCCCGCCTGCAGCGCGCGTGATAGCAGCGTGTTGTCCACGCCCCACAGCACGTCACCCTCGGGCGTGCCGGCGGTAAGCGCAGCCTTGGTGACGAGCTCGCCCGCATCGCCGCCAAGCGCCAGCTGCACTTCGATGCCGGTTTCTTTTGTAAAGGCATCAAACATTCCGGCTGAGGGCGTGAATGAGTCATAGGCGAGCAGCGTGAGCGTGACTGGCGCTGCACTTGTGAAGGTGGCTGCCGGAACCGGGCTGGCTAGTGCTACCGCACCGGAGCTGGCTGCAGAGCTGGCACATCCGGCAGATAGTGCCAGCGTTGCGCCCGCAGCGCAGCGCAATAGGCACTGCATAAACGCGCCCCCGTATTTATTCGGCATGGGAAATATGCACCGCCAGTAGCAGGCCGGACTCAAACGCCACGCTGGCAGTGGCGGACGTGAGCACATTGCTGACGCCCAGTGTGGCGCCGAACGGCAGCGTGCCGTGCTGCATCGGATAGTCCAGCCCGCTGGTGGTGATGCCCGTAGCTGCGCCGGAAATGGGAATGAGCGAAAGCGTGTCGCCGCTTGCACCCGTCAATTGGTGCGCCTGGCCGGGGCGCAGCACGCGCAGCGTTTGCGCGCCTTCCACCACGTGCATGGGCACGCGGCCATAACGTTCCAGCGCCAGCAGCAGCATATTTGCCAGCGTCTGATCCCAGCGCGCGCCGAGCGCGGCCAGCACCACCACTTCGTCTGCGCCTTGCGCGAGCGCCACATCCACCGCCAGCTCCAAGTCTGTGGCATCTTTGCGCGCCGGATGGCGCAGCACCGCAACCCCGGAATTTTGCAGCGCTTCTACGTCGCTGGCTGGCAGCGAATCAAGATCGCCCACCAGAAAGTGCGGCAGCAACCCGGCTGCTAGAAAGTGGCGTGCACCGCCGTCAGCCGCCACGCGCAGTGCGGCCACAGCTGCAAATTCTGCCAGCTGCGCCACGCCATCCGGCAGCGGCCCATTAGCCACCACTAGCGCAAGTTTTTGGGTTTTAGGATTTTGAAACAAAAAACCACCTTTCGGCAAAAGGTGGTTGTGCGCAGTGCAGTGCTCCCTTCGCCGGCATTATCCGGAACAGGTTCAGCGGGTCGCGGGCTCTATGCCCGCCTCTCAGCCTGGATCACCAAGCTCCCCGAACTATTGGTGCGAGTTTAGCAGCCGCGCAGGAGGGTGTCAATATTAGCCATGGATATTCGACGTTTCAAAGGTACCGTGTCCGCAAAGCCCAAAGGTCAACTGGCAGCGGCGGGTTGGGGTGTTCGCTAAGCGTGGCTGTGGTCAAAAAAACCCTGAAAGTTGGCTTCTGAGTACAACCCCACTGTGGCAACACCCTCAAGCATCTGTGGTTTAGATGCCGCGAGAGGGTTGGAGGGGCGTCTATGTAGCAATGATGAGGCTATAGTATGCTAGCCTCTGCGATTGTTAGTTATGCACTCCTCCACCGAACTGACCTCTGACAGATTTCAAGTGACGTGCAACGGCCAGCGCTTTCCTTCTTTTGCGGATCTCGCGCCCGGCTTCAGCACGCAGGAGCGCCTCGGAATTGTGATCCGCGAACCTATGCAGGCGCTGTGGGCCAGCGGTCTCATCATGAGTGCCGTCACGGCGTTCTATGACATTCACCGGCAATCATCCGAGGACTACTTCATCTACCCGGACTACTTCATTTTTGGAATTAATTGTGACCCGGGTGACTATGGCATGCTGGACATCTGGCCAGACCACAAATGCATCAAGGTGGGTGCAACCGCTGAGGAATGCGTGCGTGCCATTAATGACCGGGGTGTCACGATCCTCGTTTTGCCGGACACCACGCCGCGCGCAGCAGAGCTGGAACGGCAGACACGCAGCTCGTTCCTCCAAAGACTTAAGTTCGGTTTGATCTACCAGCCTGGCGCGGTGATTGTTGACAGCGACATTCAGGTCACTTGCCCGCCGGCATTGGAACCTTATTTGGACACCATTATTCAAAATACGCCTGCATTGAGCGCGTCGGCGCGTGAGGTGTTGCGCAGCGCGCGTCAAATGGCGACCGCGTCCGGTGCCCCGGTGGAGTACTACCGGCGGGCTGCGCCAGCGACTGCGCTCAACTACTTGTAGAAACAATTTGCGATTTTTGTGTGCAGGCGTCGGATGGCGGCGCATGGACGCAACGACCCGGTGCGGGTTGAGCCTCGGCTATACTGCCATCTGCGCAGCGCCCGCCTGATGCTGTTGTAATTTGCAGCTGCGCGCACCGCTCATGGCTGCTCCCGCCCAACCCACGCTCTACCTTGTTGACGGGCACGCGCTCGCCTACCGCACTTACTTTGCGCTAACCAGCTCCGGTTTCAGCGGTACAACGCGCAGCGGCGAGCCCACTGCTGGCGTGTATGGCTTTACCTCTGTGCTGCTGCGCCTGCTGGAACAGGAACAGCCGGATTACATTGCTGTCAGCTTTGATCTGGGAAAAACTTTTCGTGATGAGCTGTTCCCGGACTATAAGGGCACGCGCGACAAAATGCCCGACGACCTGCGCACCCAACTTGAGCGGATCCGGGAGGTGGTGCTGGCGTTCGACATTCCAATCTTTGAAATGGAAGGCTATGAGGCTGATGATGTGCTGGGCTCACTCAGCCGGCTGGCGGCGGCGCGCGGCGTGCGCGTGGTGATTGTGACCGGCGACCGCGACTTGCTGCAGCTGGTGACCGAGCAGGTGAGCGTAAGCCTGCCCGGCAAAAGCCTGGCGGAGGGCCAGATGTACGGGCCGGCAGAAGTGGCGCACCGGTTTGGCGTAACGCCCGCGCAGCTGGTGGATTACAAAGCGCTGGTGGGCGATACCTCGGACAACATTCCCGGTGTGGCAGGCATTGGCGAGAAGAGCGCTGCGCAGTTGCTGCAGCAGTTTGTTTCGTTGGATGAAATTTATGCGCGGCTGGATGAAGTGCCCACGCGCCACCGCGGCAAGCTGGAAGCCGGACGGGAAAGCGCGCTGCTCTCGCGCAAGCTGGCTGCGATTGTGACGGATCTGGCGCTGCCGTTTGATTTGAAACTGTGCGCCGCGCCGCGCCTGGATGCGGCAGATCCGGGCTTTGACCGCGCGCGCGTGGCGGCGGTGTTCCGCGAGCTGGACTTTCGCACGCTGCTAAAGCGCGTGGCCGGCGCGGGCGCTATTGCTGCGGCCGCGCCCAAAGCTGCGGATCAGCTGGATTTGTTTGGCGGGCAGCAGGTGCTGGAAGCGGGCAGCCCGCCGGCAGTGCTGACAGAAGTTACGATTGTGCAAACCACGGCTGCGCTGGATGCGCTGGCCGCCGCGCTGCTTACGGCTGCGGTGATTGCCTTTGACGTTGAAACAACATCCACCGACCAGATGCGCGCGGAACTTGTGGGTGTTTCGCTGGCAGTGACGGCCGGGCAGGGTTATTACATTCCGGTGGGGCATGCGCCAGAGTGCGCGCCGGGCGGCCAACTGCCATGGGCGCAAGTGCGCGCTGCGCTGGCGCCCGCGCTTGACAATGCGGCCATCCCCAAGGCGGGGCACAACGCAAAGTATGACTATGTGGTGCTGGCGCGCCACGGGCTCATAGTGCAGCCGGTGGCGTTTGACACAATGCTGGCGGAATGGGTGCTGGACCCGGCATCACGCAATTTGGGCCTGAAGAATCTGGCGTGGGCGCGGCTGGGCGTGGCGATGACGGAGATACAGGCGCTGCTGGGCAAAGGCAAACTGCAGCGCACGATGGATGTGGTGCCGGTGGCAGAGGTTGCGCCCTACGCTGCGGCGGATGCTGACATTACGCTGCGCCTGATGCAGGTGTTGGGGGCGGAGCTTACACAGCGCGCTGCGCCGGAGATTGTGCAGCTGGAGCTGGCGCTGCTGCCGGTGCTGGCGGGCATGGAGTTGGCGGGCGTGCAGCTGGACGGCCCGTATTTGGCGGGAATGTCGGTGGAATTGGAGAAGCTGATTGCGGTGCTGCAGCAGGAGTTGTTTGCTGCCGTGGGCTATGAGTTCAACCTCAACTCCACACAGCAGCTGGCGAAGGCGCTTTATGATGACATGGGGTTGACGCCGCCGCGGCGCACCAAGCGGACTGCCGCCGGGCAGTTTTCCACTGCTGCAGAAGTATTGGAGGAGCTGGCGCAGGACAATGCGGTGGTGCGCCAACTGCTGGAGTACCGCGAGCTGGCAAAGTTAAAGTCCACTTATGTGGACGCGCTGCCGCAGACTATAAATCCGGCCACGGGCCGGGTGCACACTTCGTATTTGCAGTGCGGCACCGTGACCGGGCGCCTTGCCTCGGCTGACCCCAACTTGCAAAACATTCCCACGCGCACGCAAACCGGGCGGCAGGTGCGGCGCGGCTTTGTGGCCGGCGCCGGCCGGCAGCTGGTGGCGCTGGATTACTCGCAGGTGGAGCTGCGCATTGCCGCGCATTTCTCAGGCGACGAGTTTTTGCTGGATGCATTTGAGCGCGCGGTGGACATTCACACTGCAACCGCAGCAGCGGTGCGCAATCTGGCGCTGGAAGATGTGAGCAGCGAGCAGCGCCGGCAGGCCAAGGCGGTCAACTTCGGGCTGCTGTACGGCATGGGCTCGTTCTCACTGGCGCGCCAGACGGGCATGACGCTTGGGGAAGCCGAAGACTTCATCAAGGCATACTTTGTGCGCCTGCCGCGCTTGAAGCAATATTTGGAAGACACCAAGCTACAGGCGCAGACGCAGGGCTACGTGACGACCGTGCTGGGGCGGCGCCGTTACTTTCCGCAGCTGCAGCGCGCGCCGAGCGGGCAGGCGGAAGTGATCGCGCGCCAGCGCGCCGAGCGCGAAGCCATCAACGCGCCCATTCAGGGCACGGCTGCAGATGTAATCAAGCTGGCAATGGTGGCGCTCGCGCACGCGCTGCCGCAGCAGCTGCCGCAGGTGCAGCTGTTGCTGCAAGTGCATGACGAGCTGCTGTTTGAATGCCCGCTCAAGCAAGTGGCGCCGCTGGTGGCGCTGGCGCGGCCGCTGATGGAGAATGCGCTGCCGTTGGCGGTAAAGCTGCGCGTGGATGCGCGCGCCGGCCAGAACTGGGAGGAGATGCAGCGCGTTGGCGGTTGATGCGACTACGGCACAGTGATGGTTTGCAGGCGCACGGCGCGGGCGGATAGCGCTGACTCGCCGCCGCTGACCAGCAACCGTTCGCCGCTGGCCGACGTGTACATGCCCGCGCTCAACTCATAAGTGCCGGCTGGCAGCTCTGCCGGTAGTGGCAGTGCAATGCGATCGCGCAGCATGTCGGCTGCGTGCCACTGCGTGGTTGGCACATGGTTGCGGCACGGCGGCTGGTCTGTGCCCGCCAGCAAAAGCGGCGGGCTGGTATCACTGCGCAGCAGGTGCACAAACACTGTGACCGGTTGCGCACTGGGCGCAAGTGCCTGCCAGTAAAGATCCACGCTTAGCTCTGCATTCGGTAGCAGCACAGGCGCTGCCGTGTCCGGCTGCACAATTTGAAAGCCGCGCAGTTGTGCAAAGCCGCCAACTTGTCTTTCGACCGGTTGCCAATCCGGCAGGCTTGCTGCACTGCCTGCCGGCGCCTGCCAGAAAACTATGTACGGAAAGTCCCCGCGCATGATGGGCGCGCCGGCGCTGCCGCCCGGAAATAGGCGGCGCACGAAAGGCGGCTCCGCACCGCCATCACCTAACGTGCTGGCAAAAGTGAAAGCCGAAGCATTAGCCGGCCAAAGATCACAGGCTGCGCTGTTGTAAGAATGCACGCGCGCAGCGGCGCTGCCCAGTACATAGCGCAGCGTGGGATGATCCTGTGGCTGCGGGCTCACATACACCTCCGCATCCAGCAGCTGAATGCGTTGCGCCAGCCGCAGGTCGCCCGCGCCAAATGCCATGTAAAGGTTGTGGTTGGCGCCCCACTGCTGAAAGTAACTTTGTGCCGTGAGCACCAGCGAGGCAACGCACATCACCGGCACCAGCAGCGCAGCGCGCGGCCCGAACGCTGCGGACAGCCAGCGCCACAGCGCCAGCGCACCCAGCGCCAGCAGCACGGCAAGCGCGGGCAGCGCACCGGCTGCGCGCCCAAAGTGCGGTGCGTCCGGTGTCAGGGCGGCTGGCAGCAGCCCGCACAACAGAAAAATCCACAGCGTTGCGCTGTTTGCCCGCTGTGATGCTGTTGATTTCTGCGCCAGCAGCTGCCAGCTGCTGCTGCCGAGCGCTGCCGCAAACAGCAGCAATTGCAGTGTGTCGAGCGCCGGGCGCCCCGGCAGGTTGAACACCCAATTGCGATCGCCCTGCCACAGCAGCCCGCCGAGCATGCGCGCAAAACTTGCGGGCACTGACCCGGCTGCATAAACCTGCAGCAAGCGGTTGGTGAACCAGCCGGGATGCAGGCCAAACCAGATTGCGAGTGGCGCGTAAGTAAGCGCGCAAACTGCGGCACTGCGCAGTAGGCCGCGCCAGGCGCGCCCGGCGTGCGCGCGCAGCAACATATGCACAGCAGCGGCGCACACCAGCGCGAGCGGCAGCACGCGCGCCGCGCCGTAGCTGTACAAACCCAGCGCACAGAACAAACCCGCCGCAACAAAATGCAGCGTGCGCCCGGATTGCATTCCGGCGCGCCAGCCCCACAGGGTGCCGGCAGCCGCCAGCGCAGCCAGCACCGGCTGCGAGCCGAAGCGGCTAACGTTCAAATGCCATTGCAGTCCGGCAAGGCACGCCGCAGCCAGCAGTCCGGTTGCCGCGCGCGTGTGGGCGTCCGGGGCGCTGCGCCGGCCGGTCGGCACCAGCAGTGCAATCGTGACCAGCCCGGCCAATGACGCGGCCAGCCGGCCGCTCCATGTTTGGCTTCCGAGCAGCTGCACTGCCACAGCCGTCAGGTAAATAATTGCCGGCTCGTTGCCCTGATTCTCTGTAAAGTACAGGCGCAGGTTGCCGCCCAGCACGGATTGCGCCTGCAGCGCATGGAAGGCCTCATCGTAGTGCAGGCCCGCGGGCAGGGACGTGATGTGCCAAAGGTGCATCGCAGCTGCGGCCAGCAGCACAAGGGTTGTGCCCCACATGGCGCGGTTTTTCTCCACGCGGGAATTATAGGAGTGCGCCAGTCTATTTATGAATTGGTCGATGAGGATTGACTGGTGCAATGCTGCGGCTTGCGACTGCTTGAGCGGGCGGGTGACGGGCGCGCTGCCGGCCGCAGCGCAAACAAAAACTCCGCGTTGACTGCAACGCGGAGTTGGTTGTTTTGTGACGGGCTGCCCTGCCTCGCGCGGATCAGGTTGCGGCTGTGCCGCGTCGCCGGAACCACGTGCGCCACTCCTGGTTCTCCCACACCACCAAGATTGGCGCGGCGTTGAAGATCGATGAGAAGGTGCCGCTTATGATCCCAACCAGCAGTGTGATCACAAAGTGAAAAGTAGTGGTGCCGCCAAACAGCGCCAGCGCCAGCAGCGGCAGCAAGGCAGTCAGCTGCGTGTTGATCGACCGGTCAAGCGTTTGCACCATGGAGTGGTTTACCACCGCCTCGTAACTTGCGCGGCGGTACACCACTAGGTTCTCCCGGATGCGGTCGAAGACCACAATTGTGTCGTGCACGGAAAAGCCAATCACGGTCAGCAGCGCCGTCAAGAACAGCGCGTCCACCTCCCAACCCAGCCAGCGCCCAAGGAGTGCGGACACACCCACTACCACGGCCACATCGTGCAGCATTGCAATGATGGCGCACACACCGTAGCGCACTGCATGGTCGGTGCCCCGGAAGGCATAGGTGATGAAGAGCAGGATGCCGAGCGCAGCCACGCCCACCGCCTGCGCAGCGCGCCATGTCACCTCTGCACCCACCACCGGCCCCACGCTCTCAAACGACAGCAGCTCAGACGAGCCGCCAAAGCGCGCTTCCAGCGCCGCAACCACCGTGCCTTTGGTGGCATCGTCCATTTCTTTGGAGCGCACAATCACAGTGCTGTTCTCAGCAAGCTGTGCGACAGAATTTTCGAGGCCGTTCTCCGCCAGCAGCTTTTGAACTGCTTCCACGGAAAGGCCGGTTGCAGCCGGCAAGCGCAGCTCCAGCTTGCTGCCGCCCGTGAAGTCGATGGCCAGCGGCAGCCCCCAAATTGCCAAGCCTATCAACCCGGGCAGCATCACCACCAGCGACAACAAAAAGTACCAGTAACGCTTGTCGATAATCTTCATTGATTTGGATCCTGAACTAAATTCCCAGCCAGCCCGGGCGTTTTTCGGCATCGACCCAGTCCAGCACAGTGTGCAGCATTGTGCGCGTTGCCACTAACGCGGTGAAGAGGCTGACCGCAATGCCAAGCGCCAGCGTGAGCGCAAAACCCTGCACCAGGCTGGCGCCGAAGGAGCTGCCAAACCAATACAGGATGCCGCAGGTGATCAATGACGAGATGTTTGAGTCGCGAATGGATGGCCACGCGCGCCCGAAGCCCTCATCGAGTGCCTTGGAAAGGCGCCCGCCTGGTTTGCGCAGCTCCTCCTTCATGCGCTCAAAGATGAGGATGTTGGCATCCACCGCCACACCCACCGAGAGCACGAAGCCGGCAATGCCGGGCAGTGTGAGCGTAACAGGAATAAGCTTGAAGAGTGCAAACGTGATGGCGCTGTACATAGCCAGTGCCACCACCGCCACAACTCCCGGCAGCCGGTAGTAGAGCACCATAAACAGCGCCACTGTGAAGAATCCAATCAGGCCGGCATTCTGGCTCAGGCGCACAGAGTCCTGTCCCAGCGTGGGACCAATGGTGCGCGTATTCACAACCTTGAGCGGAACCGGCAGCGCGCCGTAGCGCAGCTGCAGCGCCAGCTGGTTGGCCGAGTCGGCGGTGAACTGGCCGCTGATCTGCCCGGTGCCGCTGGTGATGGGCTCGCGAATCGTTGGGCTGGAAATTACTGCACCATCCAGAACAATCGCCAGATAGGCTCCGGTGTTCGTGCTGGTGTGGTCGCCAAAAATCTGCGTGCCATGCTCGTTAAGCTTAAAACTGATTAGATACTCACCGGTTCTGGAGTCGCGGGCGACATTGGCGCTCTCCAAGTCCGCGCCACTCATAAGGGTGGAGTAGACGACATCTTCCTGTTTCACTTGCTTGCCGGCTTTGGCTTCGGCCGCCAGTGCTTCCACATTGGATGTTAGCCCGGTGCTGAACGTGGTGCGGATGACTGTGCCAGCCTTGACCGGCTGCCGGCCCACATCCACAAATTCCAACAGGCCGGTCTCCTTCAGCAGTGCCACGGCTTGCTCTGGTCTTTCAATGCCGGGCAGCTCAACAGAAATCCGGCGCTGGCCCTGTGCCTGCACCAGGGGCTCTGTGACGCCCAAACCGTTTACGCGCCGCTCAACAATGGTGCGGGCCGCAAGCATGTTGTCAGTGGAGACGGGGCTGTTAGCCGGCATGTCCGCCTCGAGCAGCACTTGCAACCCGCCTTGCAGGTCAAGCCCCTCGTGCACAGTCACATCCCAATCTATGCGGCGCGAGCCCAGCGAAAAATGCAGGCCGGAGTTGGGCAGCGCCACCCACAGGGCCAGCCCGAACACCAGCACAATAAACGGAATCCAGCGCAAATGGTCGTTCTTCATTGCAGTTCTTCTTTGCTTTATCCGGGAGATTTGAAAACGCCAACCGCGCTTGATTGGCGTCTGGGCAAATTATAACGGCTTAGCAGGCTTGCAGCCGTCACGCCCGGCGCTGGCGCGCTGCTTCCAGCAAAATGACGCCGGCCGCCACAGCCACATTCAGCGACTCAACCGCGCTCGCCATGGGCACATGCACCGTGCCAGCAGCCAGTTTTACGCCACGCGCGTCAAAGCCGCGCGTCTCGCCGCTCAGCAGCAGGCCGCAGCGCCCGCGCCAGTCCACGGCGGTATAAGCCTGCCCGCTGCCGGCTGCTGCGCGCCACAAGCGGCAGCCCTGCAGCGCGGCGATGATCTGCTCCCACGTGGCGCCAATTACGGGCAGGCGCAAGTGCGCTCCAGCAGCAGCCCGCACCACTTTGGGATTGAAGGCATCCACGCTGCCCGGTGCCAGCCACACCGCCTGCACACCGGCTGCTTCCGCCGTGCGCAGTAGTGCGCCGAGGTTGCCGGGCTCGGCAATGCCATCCAAAACCAGCGCGAGTGCCACATCCGCCGGCGGCTTGAGCTGCGGCTGCGCCACCACGGCTAGCAGGCCGGGGTTGTGCTCGGTGGCACTGCAGGCATTCATCACCGGCTCCGACACCTCTTCGACAATTGCGCCGGCGCGCGCCAAGCGGTTCACCACACTGCGCCCGGCCGGGTTGAGGCGGCCGGTATGCAGCACCAGCTGTGCCGGCACACCCGCGCGCAGCACTTCCTCCAGCAGGCGCTGGCCCTCCAATACAAACAGATGCTCGGCTTCCCGCGCGCGGCGCTGGGTTTGCAGCGCACGCACTTGTTTGATTTTGGAGTTGGTGGTGCTACTAATCATGCGGTTGAATTAATGCAGCTGCGGGCGCAGCTACCGCGGAAATTATTGCAGCGACCGCGCAGGGCATGGAGGTGCAGCAGACTGGCATGTGCAAATAAAAAGGCCGCCTGCAGAAGGCGGCCTGGAACTTTCTGCCGGGTGCGGGTTAGGCGGCGCGGGCCCTGCGCACCACTTCTGAAAACGCATGCGGGTCGCGCACCGCGAGGTCCGCCAGAGTTTTGCGATTGAGTTTAATGTTGGCCTTGCCAAGCGCTGCCACAAGGCGGCTGTAAGAAATGCCGTTGATGCGCGCGCCGGCGTTGATGCGCACAATCCACAGGCGGCGCAAGTCGCGGCGGCGGTTGCGGCGGTCGCGGTAGGCGTACCACAGCGCGTGCATCATCGATTCGTTGGCGCGCCGCCACACCTTGTGGCGCGCACCGAAATGCCCCTCGGTACGCTTCAGCACCTTTTTGTGATGCTGGCGGCGATAGGGCCCGGTCTTTACTCTGGTCATGCTGGCTCTCCAGGCGCGGCCTAGGCCGGCGGGTTGTACCTGTACTTGCGCAGGTATGGCACCAGGCGCTTGATGCGTTTGATGATGCTCTTGCCCTGCACTTCAATCAGCTTGGAGAAGAGGCGCTTGGTGCGCTTGGAAGTATGGCGGCGCAAGTGCCCCTTGCCGATTTTGGTGCGCACGAGCTTGCCGGTACCGGTGAGCTTAAAGCGCTTCGCCGTCGCGCGATGCGTCTTCAGCTTGAACTTTCCCGTATGGGTTGATTTCCTTGGCATCTGAACTTCCTTGCAACCTAATTTTTTTAACCAACCACCGGCGGCACGCCGGGCACTTCAAAACAACCAGAGAACCTTGCCTGCCCCGCCATAGCGCGCGCTTTCTAGCCCTGCGCCTTGGCGACTCCCGGCGCGAGCATCATAATCATTGTGCGCCCTTCAATCAGCGCTTCCGACTCCACATGCGCCACATCTGCCAGGTCCGCAACAATCTCGCGCATGTCTTCGTGCGCTACTTCGGGCAGTGTGATCTCGCGTCCGCGGAAGCGGATGCGCACCCGCACTTTCATTCCATCTAGCAGCCACTTGCGTGCATCCCGCACTTTAAACGAGCGGTGATGGTCGGCGGTTTTGGGCCGCAGCCGAAACTCCTTGATCTCAATAACCTTCTGGCTTTTGCGCGCTTCCTTGTCCTTCTTTGATTTCTCGTAAAGGAACTTTCCAAGATCCAGAATGCGGCACACCGGCGGCTTGGCGTTTGGCGAAACCTCAACCAGGTCGAGGTCTGCTTCGCGCGCAACCCGCAGCGCCTCCCCGATTAGGAGGTCGCCCAGGTTGGCACCGTCCGCGCCAATTACGCGCACGCTAACTGCTTGGATATCGCTATTGGCGCGATATTCGGTGGATGCTTGAATGGGAGCTTTTGCGGCGGCCTTCTTGATGCTGGTATCTCCTGATTACTCCGCGCCAACAATCTGGCGGGCGCCGACTATGCGGCTGCCTCAGCGGACGGAAAGGATACCATAGCGCTCGGGCAGCGTCAAACTTGGCGGCAGTCTGCCAGCAGCGCGGGCGGCCGTACGCGCTCAAAATTCAACTAGAATCGGGCAGTGGCGCAGCCGGCACCAGCCCGCCTGCAACTTTAAACCCCATGTTTTTACAGCAACCACACCGCCGGTACAACGCGCTCAGCGGTGACTGGGTGCTGGTTTCGCCGCACCGTGCGCAGCGCCCGTGGCAGGGCCGGCAGGAGCCTGTGGCACCGGCTGCTGTGGCAGGCTACGCCCCCGATTGCTACTTGTGCCCCGGCAACCCGCGCACAAACGGCGAGCACAATCCTGCCTACAGCGGCGTCTATGTATTTGACAACGACTTTCCGGCGCTGCTGCCGGCAACCGGCGGCGCTGCGGACCCGCTGCCGGCCGGCCTGCTGCAGGCGCAGCCAGTGCGCGGCGAGTGCCGCGTAATTTGCTACAGCGCGCAGCACAATCAGGCGCTGGCCACCATGCCACGCGCCGCGATTGGCGCGGTGGTGGATGTGTGGGCGCAGCAAAGCGCTGCGCTGGGCGAACGCTATGCGTGGGTGCAGATTTTTGAAAACAAGGGCGAGCTGATGGGCTGCTCCAACCCGCACCCGCACGGGCAGATCTGGTGCATGGATGCGCTGCCCAACGAAGCCGCAAAGGAAGACCGGCAGCAGCGCGCATATTTTGAAATGCATGGCAGCCGGCTGCTGGCAGATTACGCGCAGCAAGAAGAGGCGCAGGCGCAGCGCATTCTGCTGCACAATGAACATTGGCTGGCGCTGGTTCCGTTTTGGGCGCTGTGGCCGTATGAGCTGCTGATTTTGCCGCGGCGCCCGGTGGCGCGCCTGCCGGACCTAAGCGCGCCGGAGCGCACTGCGTTGGCAGCGCTGCTGCAGCAAGTGCTGGTGCGCTACGACAATTTGTTTGACACGCCGTTCCCGTATTCACTGGGCTGGCATGGCGCGCCGTTTGGCGCCGGCGCTGCCCACTGGCAGCTGCATGCGCACATCTATCCGCCGTTGCTGCGCTCGGCCACGGTCAAGAAGTTTATGGTGGGCTTTGAGCTGCTGGCCGAAGCGCAGCGTGACCTGACCGCGGAGCAGGCTGCAGCGCGCCTGCGCAGCCTGCCGGCAGAACACTACACGGTACGCAGCGCATGAGTGCATTGGCAGCAGCGCAGCCGGCAGACAGCCCGCGGGCGCGGGTGGAGGCAGCGTTTGCGCAGCGCTATGGCGCGCCGCCGGCGTTTGTAGTGCGCGCACCCGGGCGCGTCAACCTGATTGGCGAGCACACAGATTACAACGATGGCTTTGTCATGCCGCTGGCAATTGACCGCGCGCTATGGATTGCGCTGCGGCCGCTGGCGGGCGGGCAGGTGCGCGCACACTCGCTGGACTACAACGAAGACATGCAGTTAGATTTGCGCAACCCGGCGCATGGCGGACCGCAGTGGAGCGAGTACATTGGCGGCACGGCCTGGGCGCTGGCGGAGAGCGGCCATGTGCTAGCCGGCTGGGAGGGTGTGCTGGCCGGTGATGTGCCGATTGGGGCCGGGTTGTCTTCGTCCGCTGCGCTGGAGCTGGCAACGGCGCGCGCATTTGCTGCAACAGGCGGGTGGCAATGGGACGCGGCCGGCATGGCGCGCGCATGCCAGCATGCGGAAAATGCGTGGGTGGGCGTGAACTGCGGCATCATGGACCAGATGATTTCGGCTGCAGCCGTGGCTGGCCACGCGCTGCTAATTGACTGCCGCAGCCTGGCGGTGCAGGCGGTGCCGCTGCCCGCGCAGACTAGCGTGGTGGTGCTGGACACATCCACGCGGCGCGGGCTGGTGGGCTCTGCCTATAACGAACGCCGCGATCAATGCGAAAGTGCGGCGCGCGCACTGGGCGTGCCTGCCCTGCGCGATGCGAGCAGCGCCCAACTGGCAGCTGCGGCGCAGGCCATGGAACCACTGGCGCTGCGCCGTGCGCGCCACGTGGTGGGCGAGGACGAGCGTACGCTGGCGGCAGTGCAGCACATGCAGCAGGGAAACGCCGACGCGCTCGGTGCGCTGCTAAACGCCAGCCATGCCAGCTTGCGCGATGACTTTGACGTTTCCAGTGCTGCGCTGAACGCGATTGTGGAATGTGCGCAGCAGCAGCCGGGGTGCCATGGCGCCCGCATGACGGGCGCCGGCTTTGGCGGCTGCGCCGTGGCGCTTGTGCAAAGCGCAGCTGCGGCCGGTTTTGCGCGTGCGGCAAGTGTGGCATTCCACACTGCCACCGGCCTCACTGCGCAGATTTACATCTGCCGCCCCAGCGCGGGTGCTTCAATAGTTAGCGCCTGAGCATTGCAATTGGCAGCGCTGCAACCGCAGCGCGGGCGGGCACAGCTATACCCGGCAGACACGGCTCTTAGTTTTTCTCACTTTATTTGTTGATCTGCCGGCCTGTAGCAGGATCAGGCCGCTGCCGGCGTGGCGCAGCGCGCTTGCAGCTGCAGCACCCTGGCTGATTGTGTGCAGTGCGAGCGTGGAGGCGGGTGCGGCTGGCGAGCTAATGCCGAAAGTGGCGCACGCCCGTTTGCACCACAGCCATCCCGGCAGCATCCGCCACGGCCAGCGTTTCCGCGTCCCGCACGGAACCGCCCGGGTGAATGACGGCGGTGATACCTGCTGCTGCGGCCAGCTCCACCGAGTCTGGAAATGGAAAGAAGGCGTCTGAGGCCAGCACGGCGCCCTGCGCGCGCGCACCGGCGCGCTGGATTGCGCTGCGCACGCAGTCCACGCGGTTGGGTTGGCCGCCCCCAATGCCCACTGTGGTAGTTTCGCGCACCAGCACAATGGCGTTGGACTTTACATGCTGGCACGCCAGCCACGCAAAGCGCAGTGCGCTGTACTCGGTAGCGCTTGGCGCGCGCGCCGATACCACCTGCCACCGTGCATTTGGCGGGTCGCCAAGGTCCAGCGTTTGCAGCAGCAGACCGCCGCTCACAGAGCGCAGCGCGCTGTGCGCGGCCGCGGGTGCTGCGGGCAGCTGCAGCAGGCGGCAGTGCTTGCGGGCGGCAAGCAGCGTCAGCGCGCCCGCGTCAAACTCCGGCGCGGCAATGCACTCCACAAACAAATCCTGCAGCGCCAGCACGCTGGCAGAGTCGAAGCAGCGGTTGGCAGCCAGCACCCCGCCAAATGCTGAAAGCGCATCGCATGCAATTGCATCGGATACGGCATCGCATAGCTGCGCGCTGGCGGCCATGCCGCAGGGCGAGAGGTGCTTGACGATGCACACCGCCGGCAGCGGATAGTCCGCCACAGCGCGCGCGGCTGCGTCCAGATCCAGCAAGTTATTGTAGGAAAGCTCTTTGCCCTGCAGCACGCGCCCGCCCAACGGGCCGGCGCCCGGTGCGTATCCGTAAAGCGTGGCGGTTTGATGCGGGTTCTCGCCGTAGCGCAGCGCTTGCACTGCGTAAGCCTGCAGATTGAGGGTTTCCGCTTCGGCCAGATAGGCTGCGATGGCTGCATCATATTGCTGCGTGCGCGCAAAAGCGCGCGCGGCCAACTCGCGGCGCAGCGCAGCGCTTGGGCTGCCGCCATTTTGCAAAGCCGCCAGCACTGGCGCGTAGTCTTGCGGGTGGCACACCACGGTCACACAAGCATGGTTTTTTGCAGCCGCGCGCAGCAGCGCCACGCCGCCGACATCGATGTTCTCGATTGCGGCTGCATGCGCTGCGGCCGGCTGGCGGACGGTTTCTTCAAACGGGTAAAGGTTCACGGCGACGAGATCGATGCGGCTCCAGCCGTGCGCGGCCAGCTCCGCGGCATCGGCTGCTGTGGCGCGCGCCAGAATGCCGGCATGCACGGCCGGGTGCAGCGTTTTGACGCGGCCGCCCAGCACCTCAGGCGAGCCGGTGTAATCAGAAACTTCTGTAACGCGCAGGCCGGCAGCGCGCAGCGCACCCGCGCTGCCGCCGGAGGCCAGCAGCTCCCAGCCCAGCGCTGCAAGGCCGGCGCCAAATTCGGCGAGGCCGGTCTTGTCAGAAACGGAGAGCAGCGCGCGGGCCATCAGCGGGGCAGCGCGCCGGCTGGCCGGCTGCAGCAATCAGCGCAGGGCATTCACAAAATCGGACAACAGCCCGAACGCGGTTTGTTCCGGGCCGTGATTCACGCCCGCCACATAAATTTCTTTCATGGTGTCAAAGGTAAGCGTTACGCCGGACGAAGTGCCGCCGAGATGCGCGAGCGGGTCGGTGATGGAGACGGGCGCGGGCTGCACGGCTGCCTGCAGACGGCCATCCACAAGCGCGGCCGTGCACAAGAGCTTCAGCGGCGTGCCGGCGGCGCGCGCAGCCTGTGCCTGCTGCGGCGTAATCGCGCGAATGCCCTGCACCGTCATCTGCGCGGGCGTGATGGGCTGGTCCATCAGCACCGTGGCGATGGCGGCCACCTTGATGGCCGCGTCCCAGCCATCCACATCCGCGGACGGGTCGGTCTCGGCCACGCCCAGCTGCTGCGCGTACTGCACACCGGCGCTAAATGTGGCGCCCTGTTCCATTTGCGAAAGGATAACGTTGGTGGTGGAGTTGAGCACGCCGCGCAGCGCCGTCACGCGCGAGAGCGGCAGGCACTCGCGTGCCAGTGAAAAGATGGGCGTGCCGTCCATAACGGTGGACTCAAACAGGAAGCGCCGCTTGTGCGCAGCGGCCAGCGCCTTGAGCGCAGCGTAGCCATGCACCAGTGGCCCTTTGTTGGCGGTGATGGCGTGCATGCCGGCTTGCAGCGCAGTGCGGATGTAGTCAAGCGCGGGCTGCCCGCTGTGCGCATTCTGCGGCGAATTTTCAAAGAGCACATCACAGGCGCCGGCTGCGAGCAGCGCCGCGGGATCGGCCAGTGACTGGACGCCGGGCAGCGCGCCCAGCTGTGCGCCGGCCGCAGCGAGCTGCAGCGCTGCGTGCGCGTCAATGCCGGCGGGATTGCACACCACGCCATGGTGGCCGGTGGCAATGCCGGTGATGCGGAAGGCAATGCCGTGTTCGCGTGCCAGCGCTGCGCCGTGGCGCAGCAGCAGGCGCGCCAGCCATTGACCCACATTGCCAAACCCCAGCAGCAGCAGGCGCTGTTCGGGCACGCGCGCTACAACGGTGGCCACGGAAAGTTGCGGCCGGGGTGCGGCTCGGGCAGGTGCCCGGCGCGCAGCAGCTGGCGCGTGCGCGTTTGCAGTGCCTTGAACTCCGCTTCGGAGAGCAGGGCGCGCAGCGCAGCGCTGTCTGCCGGGCTGGCCAAACACTGTTTGAGCGCGCCCACATCCGCCACAATGTCTTCCGGCAACGGCTGCCCCGCAAAATCCCAAATTACAGTGCGCAGCTTGGGCTGCTCATGAAAGCAAATGCCGTGGTCGATGAGCCAGATTGCGCCGCTGCGATCGCGCAGCACGTGCCCGGCTTTGCGGTCGGCATTGTTGGCAAGAAAGTCAAACACTGCCACGCGCAGGCAGGCTGCTTTTTCCTCTTCATTAAAGTTAAACCAGTGGCCCTGCGGGTCAATGTCCAGATACAACTGGGCGGAGCCCGGCCCGTGCGGGCCGTCGCGCTGCACGGTGGGCGGCACCAGCTGCCAGCGCAGCAGTGTGCTCAATTCATAGGCAGCCACTTCGCGCTGCGCAAGCGTGCCTTCCGGAAAATCCCATAGCGGCTGCTCGCCGCGCGTCGGCTTGTACACCGCTTGCAGCACCGTGTCTGTGCAGCGCAGTGTGGTTAGGAATGTGTAATTGGAGCCGGCCTCAAACAACCCGTCAATGCTCAGCTCGCCGCCGGCCAGCACCTCCAGCGTGCGCGCCAGCGGGAGCGCACTTTGCTTCAGCTTTGGCATGCGCGCTAGTGCTTGAAGCCGTTGCGGCGCGGGCAAAAATGCCCGTCAGGATCGACGGGTTGCAGGCAGTTTCCGCACACCGGCCGGCCGCGCGATGCCACCAGCGAAATATGCGCGGCAAGATTTAACATTTGTTGGCGGGTTGCCCAGAAGCGCACCGTTTGCCCGGCCGGGGGCTCTTTGCCCGGTGCTGCTTGTGCATCATCCAGCAGCTCCTGCGCCACCAGCACCAGCAAGTCCTCGGCCTCGTCGTAGCCCAGCCCCAGCTGGCCGGCGCGAAAGCGCGGCTCCAGCGGTTCTTCCAGCTCCATCTCAGCCTCTTCAAAATCTGTGACGGCAGCCGTCAGCTGCCCGAAGCGCGCCTGCAGCTCATCCAAATACTTTGTGATGCCGGCCGCCAGCTGCTGCATCTGAAACTTTTCACACAGCAGCGTCACAAGTTGGGCGCCTTTGCGCGCCTGCAGGTAAAACACACGCTGGCCGGGTTCGCCCTTGCAGCCGGCACAGATGTGGTCCACCGGGTTGAGCTCGTTGAGTTCGTCCATGGCTTACTTGGCGCCGGCTGGCGCGGGCAGCGGCGGCACGCTGAAGTTTGCGCGCACCACGGCCATATGCTGCGGGCTAACGGTGAGTTCGGAGATGGAGGCCGTGCCAATCATGATGCGCTGGAAAAGGTCCAGCGGGGTGCCCAGGTAGTGCGCCAGTGTCACGCGAATGACATCGCCGTGCGAGAAGAGTGCCACGGTCTGCCCGGCATGGCGCTTTGCCAGCAGCTCCACCGCATCTACCGCGCGTGTTTGCACCGCGCGCAAAGCCTCGCCGCCCGGGAACACCATTTGCGACGGGCGCTCCTGCACTGTGCGCCATAACTTTCGCAGGCGCAGCTCCTTCAGGCTCTTGCCCTGCCATTCGCCGTAGCGCACCTCGCCCAGCGCATCCAGCACGCGCACGCGCAAATGCTTGCTCTTCGCCAGCGGCTGTGCGGTTTCCAGCGCGCGCTGCAACGGGCTGCTGTATATGAAGTGTATGGGCGTGGCAGCGAGGTAGGCAGCCAGCGCCTGCGCCTGCTGCCGGCCGGCGGCGTTCAGCGCCACACCGCGCGTCCAACCCGCCAGCCGGCCGGTGCGCGTGTACTCATTTTCGCCATGGCGAATTAAAAATATGCGGGCCATGTAATTTTATTTTAACACCTGCGGCGTTTACCCGGGCTGTGTGCAATGCGCTTTGCCCAATGAAAAAGCCGGCCATGCATGGCCGGCTTGGGCTGCCCGTGTGCAACAGCAGCGCTGGATTACTCGGTTACCACCAGATCGCCGCGCGCCAGGAGCTCATGCCCGGCAATGCCGCAGTAGTAGTTGTACGTGCCGGGCTTGGTGGCGGAGAAACTGAACTTGACTGTCTCGCCAGCCTTCACCGACGCCTGCTTGACGCCCAGCTCGTCAATGTTAAAGTTATGCTCCAAAACGCCTTTGTTGCTCATGGTAATGTTTACCATCTGTCCGACTTTTGCTTCGATGCGCGTAACATCCAGAGAGATATCGGCAGCCGACATGGTAATTTCCAGGGGCGCGGGCCCGCTGCTGCATCCAACAAGTGAGATTGCCAGCGCCAGTCCAATGACAAACAATTTAATCTTCATCTTGTAATACTCCTGATTTCTAGGACCGGAGTGTATCGCCGGTGCCGCAGTGCTGGCAAGTGTTGGAGAAGCGGTGCGCCGTTTTCCGGCGGGGAACGGGAGCGCTGCCGCCGGCGGCTGGCAACCGGGCTGGCCGGGCGAGTACAATGTCAGTCCTTGGGGCGGTAGATCCGTCTGTTTAGAACGGGTTGCCGCCGTAGGTTCTCCTTTCAACCCACGCTCAAAATTCCAACCGTAAGCCCACTTCAGCCGGAGAACATTAATGAGTTCTGACTTTGACCGCGTCATTGACCGCCGCAATTCGGACAGCATCAAATGGAACTTTTATGCGCCGGATGTGCTGCCAATGTGGGTGGCAGACATGGACTTTGAGGTGCCGCAAGCAGTGCAGGTTGCGCTGCAGCAGCGCGTGGCGCATGGCCTCTTTGGCTACGCGCGCCCCAGTGACGCGCTGCGGCAAGTTATTTGCGAGCGCCTGCAGCGCTTGTACCAGTGGACAGTGCAGCCCGAGGCACTGCTGTTTGTGCCGGGGCAGGTGGTTGGCTTGAACTTGGCCTGCCGCGCCATCGGCGAATCCGGGGATGGCGTGCTGTTGCAGCCGCCGGTGTACTACCCGTTCATGAGTGCGGTGGCCAACCAGCAGCGCGAAGTGCAGTTTGCGCCGCTAGCCAATAGCACGAAAGGCAACATCATCAGCTACGCGGCGGATTTGGATGCGCTGCGCGCGGCCATCACCCCGCGCACCAAGCTGTTCCTGTTGTGCAATCCGCACAACCCGGCCGGCTTGATGTACGACCGCGCGACACTGGCGGAAATGGCACAAGTGTGCCTGGCGCACAACATTGTGATGGTGGCAGATGAAATTCATTGCGAGCTGGTGCTGGAGCGCCGGCAGCATGTGCCGCTGGCCACGCTGGAGCCGGAAGTGGCAGCGCGCACCATTACGCTGATGGCGCCCAGTAAAACATTTAACCTGGCCGGGATGGGCTGCGGTTTTGCAATTGTGCCGGACGAAGCGCTGCGCACGCAGCTGGAAACGGCAATGCTGGGCCTGACGGGCGGAGTAAATGCGCTTGGGCTGGCGGCGTGCGAGGCGGCATTGCTGCACGGCGACGAGTGGCTGGCGCGCCTCAACTGTTACCTGGCCGGCAACCGCGATTACCTGGTGGACTTTGTGACGCGGCGCCTGCCCGGCGTGCGCACCACGGTGCCTGCCGCAACTTATCTGGCGTGGCTGGACTTTACAGACTTTGCGCTGCAACCCACACCGCACGACTTTTTGGTTGAGCATGCACATGTGGCGCTCAATGATGGCGAACCCTTTGGGCCGGGCGGTGCGGGCTTCGCGCGCATTAATTTTGCGTGCCCGCGCGCCACACTGCAGCGCGGACTGGAGCAAATAGAGGCAGCACTCGCTGCGCAGCGCGCAAAGTAAAATTTCGCCGCGCTTTGAATTTTGCGGCACCGGGCGCGCGCAGCTGCGAGTTGTGCTGTTGACGGCGGGGCCGTGGCCCGGGTCATCTATCGTGGCCGGACCGTACCGCACTCCAGGCAACCAGCGCGCTGCACTGCAGTGGCCACCGATAGCCGCAATTATGCAGTGGGGCCCGCCCGAGAATATGAACGGTCAGTCGCGGAGTTTGCTAGCAGTTCCCAAGTTTTTACTACGCTGTCAGGGTTCAGGGAGATCGAAGAAATCTGCCGGTCCATCAGCCATTTTGCAAATTGCGCGCTGTCAGACGGACCCTGTCCGCAGATCCCAATGTATTTGCCATTGGCATGGCAGGTTTCAATCGTTTTGGCCATCAAGGACAGTACTGCCGGATCTTGCTCGTTAAAATCAAGAGCGAGCTGCTGCATGCCTGAGTCGCGGTCAAGGCCGATGGTCAACTGGGTCAGGTCATTGGATCCGATCGAGAATCCGTCAAAGTGCTTCAGAAATTCCTCTGCGAGGATTGCGTTGGACGGAACCTCGCACATCATAATCATGCGCAGCCCGTTTTCGCCACGGCGTAATCCGTGCGATTCTAAAAGGCTTACAACCTTTCCTGCCTGCAAAACAGTGCGCACAAATGGAATCATGATTTCCACATTGGTTAGACCCATAAAGTTGCGAACACGTTGCAGTGCCTCGCACTCCATTGCAAAGGCAGGCGCAAATTCGGCGGAGAGGTAGCGCGAGGCCCCGCGAAAACCCAGCATCGGATTCTCTTCATCCGGCTCGTAGCGCGAACCGCCAATCAGCTTCTTATATTCGTTAGACTTAAAGTCGGAAAGGCGCACAATAACCGGCTTTGGGTAGAAGGCTGCTGCAATGGTTGCGATGCCCTCGGTCAGCTTGTCCACGTAGAAGGCTCGCGGGCTGGCATGGCCGCGCGCAACGCTTTCCAACGCCCGTTTCAAGTCCGAATCAATATTTGGATATTCCAAAATTGCTTTCGGGTGCACGCCAATATTGTTGTTGATAATGAACTCCAGGCGCGCCAACCCGACTCCGCTATTGGGTATCTGGCAGAAATCAAATGCCAGCTGCGGGTTTCCGACGTTCATCATAATTTTGACCGGAATATCCGGCAGCGCACTGTTGCGCAGCTCCGTCACCTCAGTTTCAATGCGGCCCGCATATACCCGGCCTTCGTCGCCTTCGGCGCAAGAAACAGTCACAATCGTGCCATCCGCGAGAGCACTGGTTGCAGCGCCACACCCAACAACCGCCGGCACCCCCAACTCACGGGCAATGATCGCCGCGTGGCAGGTGCGGCCGCCGCGGTTGGTCACAATTGCTGCAGCGTGCTTCATTACCGGCTCCCAGTTAGGGTCGGTCATATCCGCCACTAAAACATCGCCGGGCTGCACTCGCGCCATCTCAGCGATGTTTTTGATCACACGCACCGGCCCGATGCCGATTTTTTGGCCAATCGCGCGGCCGCTGATGAGAATTGTGGATTGCCCTTTTAGTTTGTAGCGCAGCTGATTGGTCTGCTGCATCTGGCTCTTAACAGTCTCCGGGCGCGCCTGCAGAATGTACAGCGTGCCATCAATGCCATCCTTGGCCCATTCGATATCCATTGGGCGGCCATAATGCTGCTCAATGCACATGGCATAGCCGGCCAGTTGAGCAACATCTGCATCGCCAATTGAAAAGCAGTTTTGTTGTTCGGTTTGCACTGGCATTGTTACAACAGGTGTGGCCGCACCCGCCGGCGCAAATTGAACTTGCGTCAGTTTCGAGCCAAGGCTTTTGCGAATAATGGCGTGCTTGCCTGCGGCGAGAGTGGACTTGAAGACATAAAACTCGTCCGGGTTGACTGCGCCCTGCACCACACTCTCGCCCAAACCGTAGCTGGAGGTTACGAGCACCACATCTCGAAAGCCTGACTCGGTGTCTAATGTAAACATCACCCCGGCCGCACCGCGGTCTGAACGCACCATTCTTTGAATGCCAACCGAAACGGCGATGTCGGAATGGTGAAAATCTTTGTGCACGCGGTAGGATATGGCGCGGTCGTTGTAGAGCGACGCATAAACTTCGTGAATGCGCTGCAAGATAGCCGCGCTGCCAGCCACGTTCAAGAACGTTTCCTGCTGGCCGGCAAACGAGTCGTTGGGCAGGTCTTCTGCAGTTGCTGATGAGCGCACTGCGAATGAGCCTTGGCGATCGGCGTCGAGTTTTGTGAATGCTTGGAGTATGTCCGCCTGCAGGCGCTCCTGAAAGGGCGCGGCGGTTATCCAGCCCCGGATGGCCGCGCCGGCCTGTGCCAAGGCGCTGACATCGTCCACGTTCAACGGCGCCAGGTGATCGCGAATGCGCTCCGTCAAACGATTATGGCTAAGGAAGTCCCGGTACGCAGCGGCGGTTGTGGCAAATCCCCCCGGGACACGCACGCCCGTGGCTGATAATTGCGAGATGAGCTCACCCAGCGAGGCATTTTTGCCGCCAACCAACTTGACGTCTGCCATGCGCAGTTCTTCCAGTGGCAGCACGTATGCGTTGGTAGGTTGGGGATTTGACATGGGACCTACAAAAGGGAAAATATTACCGCGCTGGCAGCCTGTGGCGGACTGTGCGCGGTGTGCCGATTTCAACCATTATAGGCCGTAAAGAGGCGCAAGGATAACAATGCCAGCAAAACCCCGCACAGTTTTTATTGTTTCGGATGGCACCGGGATCACTGCCGAAACATTCAGCAATTCCATTTTGGCCCAGTTTGATATGGCGTTCCGGCAGCTGCGCCGCCCATTTATCGACACCGTGGACAAGGCGCACCAAGTGGTACGAGAAATCAACGATTACGCCCGCCTGGCCGGCCTGCAGCCGATTGTGTTTACCACGCTGGCAAGCAGCGAACTTAATGAGGTTGTTTTTGCGGCGCACGGGCTGGTACTGGATATGTTTCAGACATTTATCGCACCGTTGGAACTGGAGCTTGGTATTAAATCAATGCATGCAGTCGGCCGATTGCACCACAAGGCAGACACGGAGGCCTACCGGAAACGCATTGAGGCGATTGATTTTGCGCTGGCGCACGATGATGGACAATCAAATCAAAATCTAGCTGAGGCGGATGTTATTTTGGTGGGGGTTTCACGTAGCGGCAAAACACCTACGAGCTTGTACCTCGCGATGCAGTACGGATTAAAGACCGCCAATTACCCGCTGATACCGGAGGACTTTGACCGCAATCAGTTGCCCATCAACCTGCACGTACATTTAAACAAATTGTTTGGCCTGACGATTGATCCTATGCGTTTGTCCGAGATTAGAAATGAGCGCCGCCCCGGCAGCACTTATGCCAAGATGGAAAATTGCCGATATGAAGTCAGCGAGGCGGAGAGCATGATGCGGCGCCATGCGATTCCGTGGCTATCGGCCACGAACAAGTCCATCGAAGAAATCGCAACTACCATTCTGCAGCAAATCAGACCTGGACGAAACAACTTTTAGCAAGCGGTTGTCGGGGGGATGTTCATTGCTGGAACTACACCAGCATACGGGTGGAAGCGTTTCACCCGCAGCTGGTTTTTGTGAAAGAGGCTAAACATGTGGCTCTATCGAATAAAGGCAGCACTCGCTGCGCAGCGCGCAAAGTAAAATTTCGCCGCGCTTTGAATTTTGCGGCACCGGGCGCGCGCAGCTGCGAGTTGTGCTGTTGACGGCGGGGCCGTGGCCCGGGTCATCTATCGTGGCCGGACCGTACCGCACCCTGGGAAACCAACGCGCTGCACCGCAGCGGCCACTGCCTGCGCCACATGCGCGAGGCACTGCGGCAACTCGCTTTGATTTGGTGTCCGGTGATTAACGCAGCCGGCTGCGCTGCAAGCTTGCAGGGTTAAGGTAGTGCCGTGAGTTGCCGCACCACAGTGCGCCGCACGGGCGCGCTGGTGCCGACAGTGCAGCGCGCTGCCCGGCGCACTCTAGCCCTCCCAGCTGCTGCCGTCCCACTGCAGCATGCGCTGCACCAGGCTGGCAGCGCCGGCGCTGAAGACCTGTAGCAGCGCTGCGCCTTTTTCGGCTGTGGCGTGGCGCGCGTCGCCGATGTGGCCGGGTGCGCTGCGATCTAGCATTGCCCAGCCGCGCGTGGCGGGCTCAAACGCATTGCCAAACTCCACTGGCGGCACAGCCGCCACATCGCCCACCAGCTGCGGCGCAATCTGCATCATCATGCTGGTCTCCCACTCGCAGGCGTGGCCCATGCGCGTTTGGGTGATGCCGGGATGCGCAGCCGCCGGCGCCGTGAGCGCCAGATCCCAGTACGTGGCAAAGAGCAGCAGCAAGCCCGGCTGCGCGCGATGCTGCTGGCGCAGCTCGAACACCGCCTGCCTGCCGGGCACATCATTGCCGCCATGGCCGTTAAGCATCAGCAGGCGCCGGAAGCCGTGCGCAATGAAGTTTTCAAACTGGCCGGCGATCAGGTCCAGATAGGTGCGCGGCGCGGCGGACATTGTGCCGGCAAAGTCCAGATGGTGGTGCGAGTTGCCAAGCCACTGCAGCGGCGCCAGCAGCACGCGCGTGCTGAACTGCGCCTCCACGCGCCCGGCAATCTCGCCCAGCAGCAGGCTGTCTGTGAACAGTGGCATATGGCAGCCGTGCTGCTCGAGCGCCGCCACGGGGAAGATCACCGGTGTGTCGCGGCTGAGCGCCTGCACGTCCGGCCATTTGAGTTCGGCAAGTTTCATGGGGTTGTGGCTAGCGGAAGGTGGCGCAAGGTTTACGCCCGCTGCGGCAGCTTGCGGCTGCCAGCGGGCCGGCTGGTTGCGCGGTGGCGGCTGGTGCGGCAGTGCAATGCGCGTTGCATGGCTGCGGATTATAGGCGCGCTGTTATTGCTCAAACGCAAACGGGAGCGCGGCGGCTCCCGTTTGGCAAATTGTGCGTTGCTGCGCTGCTGCTTACAACGCGGTTACCGCAATGCGGCTCGATTGCGCTGCTGCTGCTTTCGGCAGGCTGAGCGTGAGCACGCCGTGCTGCAGCTGCGCACTGGCCGCGCCGGCTTCCACGGCATGCGGCAAGCGCAGCTGGCGGTAGAAGCGCACTGCGTGGCGCTCGCGCAGCACATAGCTCTGCGCGGCGTCCGCGTCCGGCGCGGGTGTCTCGCCGCGGATCACGAGCACATCCTGCTCCAGCTCAATGTGCAGCGTGTCCGGCGTGACGCCGGGCAGGCTGGCGCTGATGATGTAGCGGCCGGGTTCTTCGCGCACATCCACGGGGAGCGTGCGGCCGTAGTCATCATGGTAGGCGGGCGCGCTGCCCTCTACCAGCGCATGCAGCAGGCGCTGCAGGGGGACGGGTTGGTTGGTGCGGACAAATTGCATGGCTTGGTTCTCCTTTTGCCAGTCGATTAACTGCAGGATAGCAAGCGCATGTTAGCGCTGCGCTAGCGCAAGGTTATCAGCGCGTTAGATTTTCTAAACAGAGACAACGCCGGGGGCGGAGGTGATGAAGCGGTAGCCTTCGGGTGCCGGGTTTTCGGTTACAAAGCGGAAGCGGTCGCCGCGGTACACATCCTCGCCATACTCCAGCGGCGCGCCGAGGGCATCCAGCGAGCGGCGGCGCTCCAGCATGACGGGCTCACCGGGGCGAATGCCCAGCAGCGCGGCATCCGCGCGCGTGGCCAGCGCCGGCTCCAGGCTCTGATGCGTGCTGCCCAGCTGGCGGCCGTACTCGCTGGCGAGCACCTCCAAAATAGAGCGGTGCTGCAGGTCATGCTGCTCGATGCCGGCGCACTGCGCGGCGGCGGTGTGCAGGCGCTCCAAAATCACCGGCTCGCCATTCAGCAGGCGCACGCGCTGAATAAAGTAAATGGCTGCGCCGGTTGGCAGCGCCAGCTGCGCAGCCACGACAGCGGTGGCGGGGCGCTGCTCGCACAGCACCACCTGGGTGCCGGGCTGGTAGCCGCGGCGCTCCTGGCTGCTGGAGACCAGCACCAGCTGGCCCACCTCGCGCTCAATTTTCGGCTGGGTTACAAAGGTGCCGGCGCCGCGCCGGCGCGCCAGCAGCCCCTGCTCTTGCAGCTTGCGCAGCGCGCGCCGCAGCGTCAGACGGTTTACCAGAAAGTCCTGGCTGAGCTCGCGCTCCGGCGGCAGCTGGTCGCCGGTGCGCAGCTCGCCGGAGAGCATGCGCGCGCGCAGGGTTTGCGCTATCTGCTCGTAGCGCGGTGCAGTGGGAAGGGCAACGGCCATGGCGCGCTTGTTACTCCGCGGCAGGCGCGCGGCGCCGTTCGCGCCGGCCGCCTGAGCCATCTGCAGCGCGGTTGTGGCGCAGCCAGCGCGTGCAGTTTTCATCTTTGCCCATCATCACATCCGCAGCCAGCAGCGCCTCGCGCAGGCTGGCTTCGGTGGCGCTGGTGATGGCGCAGTTCATGCCGGCCGCAGCCGCCATGGTGAGGAAGGCGCGGTTGATGCCGTGGCGGTTGGGCAGCCCGAAAGAAATATTGCTGGCGCCGCAGCAGGTGTTGACACCCAGCTCCTCGGAGATGCGGCGCACAATCTGGAACAGCGCAATGCCGGCGTCATTCACGGCGCCAACCGGCATCGCCAGCGGATCGATGACCACATCCGCGCGCGGGATGCCGTAGCGCTCGGCGCGTTCCACAATTTTTTTGGCAACTGCAAAGCGCACGGCGGGATCGTACGAGATGCCGCTTTCATCATTGGCCACGCCGATGACGGCGGCTTTGTAGCGCGCCACCAGCGGCAGCACAACCTCCAGGCGCTCCTCTTCGCCCGTGACGGAGTTCACCAGCGGCTTGCCTTTGTAAGCTGCCAGCCCCAGCTCCAGCGCGCGCACAATCGAGGAGTCGATGCACAGCGGCACGTCCACCACGGATTGCACCAGCTCGATGGCGTGTGCCAGTAGCGCGGGCTCGTCTGTCATGGGCACGCCGCAGTTCACATCCAGCATGGGCGCGCCGGCGGCCACTTGCGCAATGGCGTCGCGCGTCACACGCTCAAAGTTGCCGGCGGCCAGCTCGGCGGAGAGCAGCTTGCGGCCGGTGGGGTTGATGCGCTCGCCGATGATGACGAACGGGTGCTGCGGTCCGATGCGCACAGTTTTGGCGGGCGAGGTGACGATGGTTTCCATGGGGTTGCTGCGGGTGCTCCTGTAGCTAGTTGGTGCTCTGGCTGAGCTTGGGCTTGGCTGCTAGGCGCCGGCGCGTGGCAGCGGGCGCAGCTGCGCGCCGGCTGCGGGCGGGCGCGGGCAGCAGCCCGGCTTCTTCAATAATCTCCGCCACCAGTTCCTCTTGGCGGTAGGCCATCACATGCACGCCGCTGATGCCTTCAATCTCGCGCACCTGCTGGATGATTTCGATGCACAGGCGCTTGCCCTCCTGCGCCTGCTTGCCGGGCGCGGCCTTTTGCAGGCGCGCGATGATTTCATCCGGGATGACGACGCCGGGCACGTGCGTGCGCATCCACTCTGCGGCCGTGGCGGAGCGCAGCGGGCCAACGCCGGCCAGAATGAAGACTTTCTGGTGCAGGCCCAGGCTGCGCACGGTGACCATGAACTGGCGCAGGCGCGGCACATCAAAACAGAACTGCGTCTGCACAAAGTCCGCGCCGGCTTCCACCTTCTTGCCCAGGTGCAGCGGGCGGTAGTCATACGGCGGCACAAACGGATTGGCAGCCGCGCCCAGAAACAACTGCGGCGCTGCATCCAGCTTGCGCCCGCTCAGGAAGCGCGCTTCGTCGCGCAGCATGCGCGCCATGCGCAGCAGCTGCGTCGAATCAATATCGAACACGGGCTTGGCTTCGGGGTGGTCGCCGGTGCCCACGCCGTCGCCGGTGAGGCAGAGCACGTTGCGCACCCCCATGGCGGCCGCGCCCAGCAGGTCGCCCTGGATGGCAATGCGGTTTTTGTCGCGGCAGCTTACCTGCAGCACGGGCTCGTAGCCGGCGCGCGTGAGCAGCGCACATACGCCCACGCTGGACATATGCACGTTTGCGCCGGAGGCGTCGGTGGCGTTGATGCCATCGCACACGCCGGCGAGCACAACTGCGCGGTCGTAGACGGCTTGCGGGTCGGCGCTGTCCGGCGGGTTCAGCTCTGCGGTTACAGCAAAGCGCCCGGCGCGCAGGGCTTTCTCCAGGCGCGAGCCGGATTTCATGGCAGCTGCCAGCCGGCAGCGGCGCGGTCGGCTGCGCCGCTGAAGTCGTTAATCCACGCGGAGCTGCCTTCGAGGCGCCGGTCCAGCGGCGGCAGCACGTGCAAAATCTGGCTGCCGTATGCGGTCAGCAGCCGGGAGCGCTCCCAGGCCTGCACCCACACGCACGGCATGTCCGGCAGCACTTCGCAGTTGCCGTTCAGGCGCACGCCGCCGCACGGGCCGTTGCGCAAATTTTTGGGGCAGGTCATGGGGCAGGTCATGCCGGTGCTGTGCAGTACGCACTGGCCGCACATGCGGCAGTCAAACAGCGCGCCTTTGGATGCGGCTTCGATGGCCGCAAAGGCGCGCGCGGTGCGGCCGCCGGGCTGCAGCCAGCGCCGCGCCAGCAGCAGTGCGCGGCGCGTGAGGTTGTAGGCTTGCGCCAGCAGCTGCGGATGGTTCTGCAGGAAGCGCACGCGCGTTTTATTCCACGGGCGGCTCGCGCCCCTCGGCTGCAATCAGCGCGCGCAGGCGCTCCGCGGGGTAGGCTGCTTCCAGCTCGGCTGCCAGCGTGTCCGCAGCGGCTTCCGGCTCGGCGGCACGCTCCATCGGCTCGCTGTTGCGCCACTCTGCCAGGTATGCATCCGTGCCGGTGGCGCCGGCGCGCATGGCGGCAGCATCAATCGCTTTCTCAAAGCGCTCGGTGAGCGGGCGCGAGGCCCGCGTGCGCCCGGCGCGCGCCTTCACCTGCGAGGGGATGTCGCGCCAGTAAACAATCTGAATGGTGCAGGGCATGGCGCGCGCTTACCGAGCGCCTTTGCGCCGGATCTGCAGGAGCTTCTTGGCGGTCTCCACCGCGACGGCCGCATCGCGGCAGTAGGCGTCGGCCTCAATGTCTTCGGCAAAGGCTTCGTTGAGCGGCGCGCCGCCCACCAGCACAATGATGTCGTCGCGCAGACCCTGGTCTTTGAGCGCTTGGATCACCGTCTTCATATACGGCATGGTGGTGGTAAGCAGCGCACTCATGCCCAGCAGGTCGGGCTTGTGCTCTTTGATGGCGTTGATGTAGCTGTCGGCGTCATTGTTGATGCCCAGGTTGATGACGTTGAAGCCGGCGCCTTCCATCATCATGGCCACCAGGTTTTTTCCAATGTCATGGATGTCACCTTTGACGGTGCCGATGACCATCGAGCCGATTTGCTCCGCGCCGGTTTCGGCCAGCAGCGGGCGCAGGATGGCCATGCCGGCCTTCATGGCCTTGGCGGCCATCAGCACTTCCGGCACAAACAAGATGCCGTCGCGGAAGTCCGCGCCGACCACATCCATGCCGGGCACGAGCGCGGTAGTGAGAATGTCGTATGGGCTCATGCCGCGCGCCAGCAGGATACGGGTGCCCTGCTCGATTTCGGCAGCCATGCCGTCGTACAGGTCCTCCATCATTTGCGCCACCAGCTCGGGCGTCTCCAGCGATTCCAAATTCAGTTCTTCGTCGGCCATTGTTTTCTCCGGATTGCTTTTGGTTGTTAAATTATTTGCAGCGCCTAGGCAGCGGCCGGGCGGCGGCGGCGCGCGCCGCGCTCTGCAGGCGCACTGCCGGCAGCGCGCTCCAGCGGCAGCTGGCCCGCAAGATGCGGAAAGGCATCTGTGGCGTGCGGCAGCGCCATGGCGCCAATGAACTCTTCCTGAAAGCGCGCTGCCACAGCGGTTTGCACGTGCTCTACGCTGTGCGCAATTTGCGCGGCTTCGAGGCGCGCCTCGCGGTTGAGCAGTGCAATGCGCGCGCCATCGCCGGCAGCATTGCCGACGGCGGTTACTTTTTCCAGGTTGCAGTCCGGGATCAGGCCCAGGATCATGGCGTGGCGCGGGCTGATGTAGCTGCCAAACGCGCCGGCCAGCACTATGCGGTCCACCTGTGTGACGCCGCGATGCTCCATCAGCAGCTTGACGCCGGCGTAAAGCGCGGCCTTGCCCAGCTGGATGGCGCGCACATCGTTCTGGGTGACGGTGATGTTGCTGCCGGTGCTGGTGTCGGCGCCATCGGCCAGCACAAACTCCACCTGGCGGCCGCTGCTGTGCATGCGCGGCTGCGTGGTGGACAGCGCGCTGTTGAAGCGCCCCTCTTTGGAGATGACGCCCGCCAGAAAAAGCTCTGCGACGGCTTCGATGATGCCGCTGCCGCAGATGCCGGTGGCGCGCGCGTCTTCCGGCACCGCCTGCCCGCTGCCGGGCAGCACCCAGGTGTCCGAGCCGCACACTTTGTAGGAGGGCTGCAGGGTGGCGGGATCGATGCGCACGCGCTCGATGGCGCCGGGCGCGGCGCGCTGGCCGTGCGCAATTTGCGCGCCCTCAAAGGCGGGGCCGGTGGGGCTGGAGCAAGCCAGCACCTGGCGGCGGTCGCCCAGCACAATCTCCGCATTGGTGCCCACATCAATCAGCAGCAGCAGGTCCTCCGAGCGGTGCGGCGCTTCCGCCAGCTGCGCGGCCACGTTGTCCGCGCCCACGTGCCCGGCAATGTTGGGCAGCACGTGCAGCTGCGCGCCCGGGTGCAGTTTGAGCCCCAGGTCGCGCGCCTTCAGGTCCAGCGCGGCGTTCAGCGCCACGGCAAAGGGCGCGCCGCCCAGCTCCACGGGGTCGATGTTGAGCGCAATGTGATGCATGACGGGGTTGGCCACCAGCACCATGTCGCAGATGTCGGTGTGGCTGATGCCGGCTTGCGCGGCGGCATCGGCTGCCAGCTGGTTGAGCGTGCGGATGATGGCGTTGTGCATGCGCGCCAGGCCCTGCTTGTCCAGCATGCTGTAGCTCACGCGGCTCATCAGGTCTTCGCCGTACTTCACTTGCGGGTTCATGGCGCTCTGGGTGGCAAGCAGCGCGCCGGTGCGCAGGTTGCACAAGTGCGCCACCACGGTGGTGGAGCCCACATCCACGGCCAGGCCGTAGGCGCCCTCCAGGTAGCCGGGCTGCACGCGCAGCACCTCGCGGTCCTGCCACAGCGTTACGGTAACGCACTCTTTGCCCTGGCGCAGCGCGGGCTGCAATGCGGGCAGCGCCAGCGCATCCAGCTGCAGGCCCGTAAGCCCCCATTGGGCAGCCAGCGCCACTTGCAGGCGTTCCCAATCGCCGCGCGCATCATCCATGCCGGGCGCAATACTTTCCACATATACCTGGCGCACGGCGGGCATTATTGTGATGGAGCGCTCGGTGGCGGCCTTGGCCACAATCTGCTTGCGCGCCTGGCTTTCCGGCGGCACGAGGATCAGCACATCCGCCTGCACGGTGCAGGCGCAAGCCAGGCGGCGGCCGGCCAGCGGATTTTTGGCGGCGTAGGCGCGCTCGGCTTCGGTGGCGGCGGAGAGGCTGGCGGCGGCGGAGTTGAGCGCGTGCTTTTGGTCGTGGCCTTCATGCACCACAATCTGGCACTTGCCGCAGGTTTGGCGGCCGCCGCAAAGGGACTCAAGCTCGACGCCCAGCGTGCGCGCGGCTTGCAGCAAGTTGGTGCCGCGCGCCACACTGCCGCGCCGGCCGGCGGGCATCAGCGCCACCTGCAGCATTTCCGGGGCGGTGTTGGGCATGGCGGTTTTAGAATCCACGGTATTTATCGGCTGATAATTGGTATACACCAATCGGGGGAATATAGCATAAGGCAGTGGCGGTGTCCAACCCGCCGGTGCGCTGCGCGGCTTTTGCCCGCGGGCGGGCTTCAGGGCCGGGGCAGGCGCTGGCCGGCAGCGGCTGCGGCGAGCACAATGCGCGCGCAAGCTTCCGCATCCGACGCGGCCATGTGGTGCTGCAGCGGAATGCCCAGATGGCGGCAGACATCGGGCAGGCGCGCGGGGCGCAGCTGCCAGGCGGCGCGCGCCAGGTGCACCGTGCATTGGAAGGCTTGCGCGGGCAGCGGCAGGCCGGCAGCGGCGCAGCAGGCGTGCAACACGGCGCGGTCAAAGCTGGCGTTGTGCGCAGCCAGAAAGGCAGCGCCAGCCAGCAGCGGCTGCAGCTGCGGCCACAGCTGCGCAAAGACGGGGGCGCCCGCCACCTGTTCCCAGCTGATGCCGTGCAGGTAGGTAAAGATCATGCGCTGGCGCGGCGGGCGGATGTAATGAAAGGCGCGTTGCACAATCACGCCGGCTTCCACGCGCACGAGCGCCAGCGCACAAGCACTGTCGCGCCCGTAGTCCGCGGTTTCAAAATCAATGGCGACGAAGGTGGGCGGAAACTTGGTGCCGATGTACATTCGGTAAAAACAAAAGTTTAGTTGGTGTTGTAAATATTAACTTGAACAACCGGCTGGCACCCAGCAGACGCGCATCGCCTTTAAGACCAAACAAACTGCATAACTACCTCAACTAAGTTGAATGACGACGGCAGGACTATGGGTAATCTTACACGGCGTTTTCCGCGGGTAATAGGCGAATTATGTCATCAGCCATCGCCTTGCCTCCAACTAAACCTGTGCGGCCCTGATACCGACCATTCTTAACCCAATCGATTTGAGCTGCAGCATGCACCAATCGACTAACATTAGTCCAGTTCATACCAGAGCTCTCGCTATAGCTCCGGAAAGGATCTGAGCACCCACAGAAGACCATGCGATTAAGCCTGTTAGTTCAAGCAGCTTGGATTCGAAATCCTTCTTTCCTATAGACGTTGGTTCGTAAAGTTTTCCTAGGTCCGGATAACATGTGCCATCTAATTCATCCGCAACGCCTCGAAAAAACTGGCCAGCAAATTCAGCTTTGGTCTGTACATCTAGGTCAGCGACGGGTCCGACCGAAAAAAGCCGCTTGATTTCTTTGGCCACACTGTGAAGTGCAAAGAGCTGATTGCGCTCTACCGTACCCCTAGAAATTAATCCCGTAAATGGGCTGTCCTCTTCCGTGTTCAACAGCCATGCAATCTGAGCTTCATCTTCACCTTCGATAAAGCGGAGGTTGTCCGGCTTAGTGTGTGTGGTGAAGCCATACGCAGATGAGATCTCCCGCACTGCGGTTGAGTGGGTGCGCTTGGTCACAATGCGCTTGGGTGCTGATTTTTGTTTTGGCATTGACCAAGGCATTTACTCAACTAACGGTAACGCGACCGGCTCGTCGCCAGCATAAATATACCCCTGAGTAAAACCGCCCCGCACAATGCGTTGCTTGGTCACGATCTCTATAAACTCCTCCTGAGACATCCCTCTTCCCCGTGCCAGCGTCAGTATTACCTCTGCCATGTCAGCAAGCTCTTCAATAGATCTTGTTTGTATGTACTCCGCATGCTCTTCCACTAGCTTTTCGTACAGCGCTTCGGTCAGGTGCGAGCCGCTCAGCTGGTTTACCCGAGGCGTGCGCCCAGAGTGGCGGATTAAATCCGGTACGCCATCCCGCACCAATTTTCGCTGGCGCCTGAAATCTGTATCGTCAGCATCTCGTTTGGCGCGATTGCACTTGGAACACAAAGCCTGTAGATTTTCTTCCGCGTTAACATTTACACGCTTGCCGTGAAGCATCACTTTCCTAGACCTATCGGCTTTGGACTGAGGTATTACATGGTCAATATCGATAGGACGCAGACTTGAGGGAATGCCGCACAGCTCACATTTGCCGCCCGCATTCCTGAGTACTCGATAGCGTACTGACTCGTTTGCCAACGGGTCTTTTTCGCGCATTTTTGTTTTTCGATCCACTCCTCGATTTTTGCGTCGCAAATCGATATAGCTTCTCGTCTCTGAGTTTCGTCGCCTAAATTGCAGTTGAGGAAAAATTGCTGACCTTTTCTTTCATATCTAATAATTCCGTGCTTGGATAGGGTTACCTTGGGCCATCGCATTAAGATACTCCGGTAGTAGTCTTTGAATGCAAGGTCGTAATCCGCAAGCGCTGCTGCCAGCGCATCTTTGGATGATTGCCCGTGGTTTAACAGCAATGCCTTGATGACAACTGGTTGATAAACCTCTGTCATGTTCATCGTGGCGGTCAGAAAATGCTTAAGGTCACTTAAATTCATTTCGGGCCTCGCTGCCAATGCTTACACGGGAGCTACGAATGGCGGCGCACTACCGTGGGTGTTTCTGGTGCCCATCTCGGATGCAGCAAATTAGTTCCTGTACGGGTTGTGTTCAATGTTGGCACCTTGGCCGCTGCGTACTGTTGCAATTGTAATCCTCAAGCAGAGCCACCAATTGGCAGTTGCCCAGCGGCCTGCGCCCAACGCCTAATGTTCCGGCGGGCAGCCGGGGGTGGGCAGCGGGCAGCCGGCGGTGTGTACAAGGCACCTTGCGTCTTCGTGCGCAACGGGTTACGGTATCTTTCGCCTGCATATATATTAGGCGAAATTCTGCGCCGCGGTATTCACCATCCGCGGCGCGGCGTTTTAACCGGGCGCCAGCCGGTTGCGCTGGCAGCAGGCGATAATGGCCCGATGAGCATGGGGAGCAGCAGGCAAGCGGGCGGGCTGCGGACGGGGCAGCACTAGCCATGGCAGCTGAGCCGCCGCGCAAGCTAGCCGAGCTGCGCAAGGAGGTCGAAGAGCTGTGGCGCCAGAACCGCCGCCAACACCAGCTGCTGGAGCAGCTGCAAGCCGACAAGGCCGCGCTGCGCACGCAGCTGGCCGACCAGCGCGCCCAGATTGACGAGCTGTTGAAAGAGGTGGATTACTACCGCAGCCAGCTGTCGCCGCGCATGCTGGAGCATGCCCATCAGGTTTACAAGCAGCGCGCGCTGCAGCGCCGCAGCTGGTGGCAGCGCCTGGTGGCGCGCCTGACGCGGATGAAATGAACGCGCCCGCGGCCGTGCGCCGGGTATTTAGCGGGCGCGGCCGGTGCGCTGCCCGGCGGGATTTTACCGGCGCGCAACCGGCTGCAACCGGCAGCACCGGGCCGGCTGCATTACACTGAAGGCATGCTTTTTCTCGTTCCGCTGGTTGTGGCGTTGATTGCGGTGGCTGTGGCCCTGTACGCCTACCAGCGGTTTTAGCCGCGCCACTGCCGGCTGGCAGCCGGCCTGCGCCCCGCGCACCCGCCAAAAAAAGTCTGCCCGCCGGCTGCGCAGCGCGCAATGCGCTGCCGGCTGTCAGCGCTGCCGGTCGGTGTAGCGCGTGGTGGCGTCCACCGCTTCCAGGGTCCAGCGGCCGCTGGCGCCGCCATAGATTGTGATGCGCAGCCATTCGCATTCGTCGGCCACCGCGTCTTCGGGCAGCTCGCGCGTCCACGCTTTGGTGCGCCCGTCCGGGCTCTGGTGCCAGCGGTAGCCGCGCGCCTTCAGCAGCTCCTTTGTGGCAAAGGCTGCATCCGTAGCAGCCACGCGCACGGTGGCGCGCGCAGCAGCATGCAGCAGCTGCGCAAAGAGCCCGGGGCAGGCAGCCGGCTCCTGGGATAGCAGGTGCAGCACCGCGCGGCAGTCGCTTTCGGCAGCATGCGGCTGATAAAACACATTGCACATCTGAAACATCAGAAACTCCAGGCTGGCCGAGGCATAGCCCAGCGCCTTCCACGGCACATCGTTTACAGAGCAGGCCCACGGCAGGTCTGCAAAGCGCGGCAGGCGCCGCTCCAGGAACACGCGGTCAAACGCGGCGTTGTGCGCAATCACCAGGTCCACGGATTGCAGCGCGTGCAGCACGGCTGCATCGTCAATCTTCTGGCCGGCCACCTGCGCATCCGTGATGCCGGTCAGGCGCACCACTTCCGGCGGGATGGGCCGGCCGGGATCCTCGCGGTACACCAGGCAGTCATGCACGCGCCCCACGCGGCCGCTGGCGCGCGCGTAGTCAAAGGGCAGCACAGCCAGCTCAATCACAGAGTCATGCTGGCGGTCGAGGCCGGTGGTCTCCACATCAATCAGCACGCCGCGCGAGCTGGCGCTGGCGTCCGGCGCGCCGTAATGCGCCAGCGGTTGAAAGCGGCGCAGCACGCGGTAGTTGCCGCTGGCCTCGAGCTCGGTGGCCATGGCTTCATGCGCTTCGGATGGTTGATGGGTCATGGCGGGCGCTTTCCTAATCTTCGCCCTTATTTTCCGTCGGCGCTGGATTAGGCGTTGGCGCCAATACAAACCGCCCTCCGTCTGCGGGAATACCAAACCCGTAAATAGCTTGCGACACCGGCACTTCGTTATGACCTTCATCAAGCCACATAAACGAGATTATCGGGCTTTCTTCATGAGCAGCAGGCACCGCGGATTTTTTCGGTTTGGAAACTCCAGCCGGCTTTGCAGCTTTCGCGGGTTCTACAGACTTTTCCGGCTTTGCGGGCTTTTTCATTCGAAACTCCTTGTTCTATGCGTTGGTTCTATTGTGGTTGATCATGCTGAAGCTGCGCTCCACCGTGCGCAACCCGGGGCGCAGGTTGCTATCCAACCCGGGAATGGTAAGCCACAGCATCATTCCTGCGCCGGGTAATATTCATATTTGTAGCACAGTGGTTCGCCGCGTTCAAACTTCCGCCGCTTCAGATTAGACCACTGGGGCTGCCACACCAGAGTTTCGTTTCCCCTACCCCAGTAAATCAAAATTGCTATCAAGGCCATCGGGCACCAATGGTTTGCGATGACCT
>Ga0233425_10000550_pt1 | contig 95582 bp, 70 predicted proteins | sample Watercolumn_Towu_2_FD_181712 | JGI IMG/M metagenome (GOLD analysis project Ga0233425, IMG submission 181712) | Freshwater microbial communities from Lake Towuti, South Sulawesi, Indonesia - Watercolumn_Towuti2014_140_MG | ecosystem: Environmental > Aquatic > Freshwater > Lake | place...
GTTGACCACCAGGTCCAGGTCACCGTCGCCGTCCAGGTCTGCGAACGCCGCGCCCGTCGAGGTCAGGTCCGTGCAGGCGACCCCCGAGGTGGCGGTGATGTCCTCGAACCGCCAACCACCCAGGTTGCGGTAGAGCGCGTTGGCGCCCTCGAGGCGGCAGAAGTAGAGATCACACCACCCGTCGCCGTCCACGTCTCCAGCCGCCACACCCGAGCCGTTGAGCAGGATTTGGTTGGTGAGATGGCGGCGCTCGGGGATGAAGTTGGTGAAGCTGATTCCTGTCGCCGTAGCGGGGAGCAGGGTGAACCCGGGCTTCCCGGCGGCGGGCACGGCCAGGGACGCGGACCGGCCGCCGGGGCATGGCTGCCAGTCCAACCCCGAGACCGCCGTGGCGCCGACAAGCGCCAGGACGAGGCCAGCGAGGCGCGCGCGCCAGGGCGGCGTGGCAGGGCGAAACAGCGGATTCCGAGCAGGCATGTTCACGCTTCTGGACCGATCATGAAGCGGAACCGGCCCCGGTGGCAAGCTAAGCGCAGGGCTCTCGCCACCTCCGGTTGACCGCCTTTTTTGTTTTCTCAGGGCGAACTTGCTGGTACTAGGGCGCGAGTGCAACGCCCGCGCCAACGCAAGCAACCGCCAAGCGCCGACTCCAAGCCCAAGCTGAAGGACGCCAAGCGGGTCGCCGCACCGATGTCCGCGCGTCGGCTCTGGGCGTTTCGGCTGACGGCCGCGTTGCTGTTACCGGGGCTGCTGCTGGTGGGTCTCGAGGCAGGCCTGCGCCTGGCCAACTACGGCCATCCGACCAGTTTCTTCCTGAGCCAGATGGCGGGCGGACGCGAGCGGCTCGTCGAGAACTCTGCCTTTGGCCTGCGATTCTTTCCGCCGGCGGTTGCGCGCAGCCCTTCGCCGATCAGCTTCGAGGCCCGCAAGACGCCGGGGGCTTACCGGGTGTTTCTGTTCGGGGAATCGGCCGCCCTGGGCGATCCGCGTCCCGCCTATGGGGTCGGGCGTTACCTCGAGGCGCTGCTGCGGGAGCGGTATCCCGGCGCCTCGATCGAAGTGGTCTGCGTGGCCATGACGGCCATCAACTCGCACGGCATCCTGCCGATCGCGCGCGAGTGTGCGCGGCTCGAGGGCGACGCCTGGATCGTGTACATGGGCAACAACGAGATGGCGGGGCCGTTCGGCGCCAACACGGTGTTCGGCCCCCAAACCCCGAAGCTGCGGTTCGTGCGGACGTTGCTATCGCTCCAGGCCACGCGCACAGGGCAGTGGCTGGCCGGCCTCAACCGCCGCCTCCGTGGGGAGGGAAACGGGCCGGCCTGGACCGGCTTGAGGATGTTCCTCCAGAGCCAGATCGCCCCAGGAGACGAGCGACGAGCGGTGGTGTACGACCATTTCCGGCGCAACCTCGAAGCCATCGTCCGGACCGGGACCCGAAACGGCTCGCGCGTGCTGCTCAGCACGGTGGCGGTGAACCTGAAGGACTCGCCGCCCTTCGCCTCGCTGCATGGACCCCGGTTCGACGCGGCGCGGCGCGGCGAGTGGGAGCAACTCTACGCCGCGGGCCAGCAGGCCGAGGCCGCCGGCAACGCCACCGAAGCGATCCGTGCCTACGAACAAGCGGCGCGGCTGGACCCGGAGTTCGCCGAACTCCAGTTCCGCATCGGCCGTTGCTGGTCGAGCCTGACGAACTTCGTGCTGGCCCGAAAGGCCTTCGAGGCCGCCTGCGATGCGGACGCCCTGCCCTTCCGCGCCGATTCGCGCTTGAACTCGATTATCCTTGACACGGCGAACCGCTTCGGCGGCGGCAACGTGGACGCGGTGAACGCCGGCGCCGCCCTGGCGCGCCTCACCCCTGAAGGCGTCGCCGGGGGCGAGGCCTTCCATGAACACGTGCACCTGAACTTCGCGGGCAACTACCACCTGGCGCGCGCGTTCGCCGAGAAGCTCGAGCCTTCGCTGCCCGCCGCGATCAAGGCGGACGGGAAGCCCGCCTGGGCTGCGCAGGAGCGCTGCGAGCGGCGGCTCGCGCTGACCGACTGGAACCGGCACGCGGTGTTGGAAAGCGTCGTCCCGCGCGTGGCCGAACCTCCGTTCACCCAGCAACTCGACCACCCAGCCCGGCTCAAGGCCCGCTATGCCGAGGCGGCCGAACTCAAGCAACGGCTGCAGCCCACCGGCTACCTCGAGGCACGGGAGGTGTACCTCGAGGCGCTCAAACGCGATCCGGATGATTTCAAGCTCCACGCGAACTTCGCCGAGTTCCTCGAGACGACCGGGAATCTCCCCGAGGCGACGACGGAATGGGAGCGCGTGGCCGCGCTCCTGCCCCATCATCACGTGGCCTTCTTCCAGGTTGGCCGGCTCCTGTCCGCACGGCGAAAATACGACGAGGCCGAGTCGGCGTTCCAGAAGGCCCTCGCCCTGCGGCCGGACCTGGCGGAAGCGAACGTCCAGTTGGGCAACATTCAAACTGCGCGCGGCAAGCCGGAACTGGCGATGGCGCAGTACCAGGCGGCCCTGCGGCGCAGGCCGGAGGAGCCCGAGGTGCACCGTGCGCTCGCCGACGCGCTGGCGGCCCAGGGCCGCCGCCCCGAGGCGGTCGCCAGCCTGCGCGATGCCATCCGGCTCCGGCCCTCCTACTGGGAGGCGCGCTACTTGCTCGCGATCGAACTCGCCAGCAGCGGCAAAATCCCCCAGGCCGAGGCCGAATTCGAGGAGGTCATCCGCCTGCGGCCGGGCTTCGCGCTCGCACACCTGAACCTCGGGGTCGCCCTGGCCCGTCAAAACCGCCTGCTCGAGGCCCTGAGGCAGTTCCAGGAGACGCTGCGGATCGATCCGGGCAACAAAAAGGCCCAGGAGCATCTCGAGGTCGTTCAGAAGCTCGTTAGCCGGCCCAGGTAAGGATCGGCCGCGCCGACCGTCGCGGTATGCACACCACCCTGATCCGCATGTGGAAGTTCCTTAGCTCGTCCACGCCGGGCCTCGTCAGTGTCGCCCGCTGCGCCACGGTGACCTGGGGGATCGCCCTGGTGGCGGCTGCGGCTCCCGGTGATAAGGCGCTTTTCGATTTTGGCGGTGGGTTTGTCCTCTCGCACGTCCCACTCCAGGACGCGCGAGTCTTCGCCGCCGATCGCACGATTAGTCCCGGGTTGCGGGTGGCCACCGGCCATGCCCAGCCCTGGCCTGGCATCACCCTGATCGCGCCAGCGGGTTCGTGGGACCTGTCCGATTTCGGCCAGGTTGCCCTCGACCTCCGCAACCCTGGCGCCTACCGCGTAACCGTCGCCTGCCGAGTGGATAACCAGGGCGCCAACGGCGTAACCAACTGCGTCACCGGAACGGTCGTCATCGAACCGGGCATGGCGACCGTGCTCCGCGTGGACCTCAAGCGCGCAGGAAACGACACCTTGCAGGGCAAGCTCTTCGGGATGCGCGGCTACCCGGTGGGCAAGGGCGGCGAGGGGACGGTTGATCCGGCCCGGATCACCCAACTCGTGGTCTTTGTGCCCAACCCCTCGGCCGATCACCAGTTCGAAGTGCGCAACATCCGCGCGACCGGAAGTTATGCCCCGCCGACCGCCACGGTCACAGACGCCAGCCCCTATTTCCCGCTCATCGACACTCTCGGCCAGTATCGACACAAGGATTGGCCCGGCAAGGTCCATTCGCTCGGGGAACTCGATCAGCGCAAGGCCACCGAGGCGGCCGAACTGGCGGCGCAACCCGGGCCACCCGAATGGGATCAGTACGGCGGTTGGAAGGCCGGCCCGCGGCTCGAGGCCACCGGCTTCTTCCGGACCCAGAAGTACCAGGGTAAGTGGTGGCTGGTGGACCCGGAAGGCCATCTTTTCTTCTCCCACGGGATCGATTGCGTCCTGATGTTGGATGTCACTCCGATCGAGGAACGAGAGGGGTGGTTCGATCAGTTCCCCGGGGAGTTGCCCGAACTTCGCGAGTTCCTGTCCCCGCGCGCGTCCTGCCTGAAAGGTCATTACGCCGGGAAGTCCCCGCGGAGCTTTTCGTTTGCGGGAGCCAACTTGCGCCGGAAATACGGCCCCGAGTGGCGCCAACCATACCAGGAGCGCTTGCACCGCCGACTCCGAAGCTGGGGCCTGAACACCATCGGCATGTGGTCGGATGAAACCGTGCGCCTGCTCCGCAAGACCCCCTACGTCGATGCGCTCAACTCGAGCCGCAGCAAGCCCATCGAGGGCAGCGAAGGTTACTGGGGCAAGTTCCCCGACCCGTTCGATCCCGAGTTCCGCGCGGGGCTGCGTCGCGGCATGGCGGCAAAGCAAGGCAAGAGCGCCGGTGACCCGTGGTGTCTCGGCTTCTTCGCCGACAACGAGATCGCGTGGGGCGATGAGCTATCGCTGGCGGCGGCCACCCTGGCGTCGCCTGCGCAGCAACCCGCCAAGCAGGCCTTCCTCGAGTCGTTGAAGGAGGAATACCGCGACATCGAGCGGTTGAACGCCGTCTGGGGGACCTCGCACGCGTCGTTCGCGGATTTGCTCGAGAATCGGACCGTCCCCGACCGCCAGAAGGCAAGAGATGACCTCGCCGCGTTCTACACCCGGATTGCCGAACAGTATTTCCGAACGATCCGCGAGGTGATCAGGGAGACCGCGCCAAAGCAGCTCTATCTCGGCTGCCGCTTCGCCTGGGTCAGCGCCCGAGCCGCGGCCGCGGCGGCCAAATACTGCGATGTGGTAAGCTACAACCTCTATCAGCGGAGCGTGGCCGACTTCCGGTTCGACGGCGGCGCCGACGTGCCGTTGATCATCGGCGAGTTCCATTTTGGGGCGTTGGATCGGGGCATGTTCCACACGGGCCTCGTGCCCGTGGCCAACCAGGCCGCGCGAGCCGCCGCCTACCTGGAGTACGTCGAGGGCGCCCTGCGACATCCGGACTTCGTGGGCTGCCACTGGTTCCAGTACCAGGACGAGCCCACTACCGGCCGCGTGTATGACGAGGAGAACTACCAGATCGGCTTCGTCGATATCACCGACACTCCTTACACGGAGACGATCGAGGCGGCGCGGCAGGCAGGCTACCACCTCTACGACCGCCTACCCAAGTGAGCAGCGAGGGACCGGGATGTGACTGACCCGAAGTAGCCCGCGTTTACGCGGACGGACGGCGCGGTCAGGGCGGACCAACATCCACATCGAGTCGCACGACTGGACCTCGTGGGTCCCCTCGACCGAGCACGGTCGGACTCTTTTCGCGCGACGTGGGACGCCGAGGACGCCGAATCCGGGCTTTGCTTGGCGGATTCGGGGGGTGTCCTGGGGTCATGGCGAAGCAGTTCAACAGGGCCGGGCCACAGCAGCCGGACATCCATTACGCCCTGCAGCCGCTTTCGCGGATCGATCTGCCCCAGGTGCTCAAGCTCATCGGCGCGCGCTGCTGCTTCACTCTGCACGCCCCCCGCCAGACCGGAAAGACCTCATGCCTGCTGGCCTTGGCGGAGCATCTAAACCGCGAGGGCCGTTATCGCGCGCTCCCCACCTCGACCAACTGACGGACAAACTCCAGGAGGAGCGCGTGCGCCGCGTTATCCTCCCCGTCCTCGCCAACCGGGATGAACCCCGCGATCTGGCCACCGACGACATCGAGTATGTGCGCGACCTGGGCTTGATCAGCCCGGGGCCGCGGGTGCGGATCGCGAACCAGATTTATCGCGAGGTCATTCCGCGGGAACTGGTGTGGGGCACGCAGCAAGCCATCACGCACCAGGCCACGTGGTACGTGGGCGGCGACGGGCGCCTGAACGTGGTGAAGCTGCTCGCCGCTTTCCAGGACTTCTTCCGCCTCAACAGCGAGCATTGGCTCGAGCGGTTCGCGTATCGTGAGGCCGGCCCCCAGTTGCTCCTGCAGGCGTTCTTGCAGCGCATCGTAAACGGCGGCGGGCGCATCGAGCGTGAATACGGGTTGGGACGCAGGCGCACAGACCTCCTGATCATCTGGCCTCATGCGGGTGGAGTGCAGCGGGCCGTCCTCCAGGTCAAGGTCACTGAGAGTTTGGGCCCGGAGTTGCTGGCCGAAGGCCTCGCGCAGACAGGCGATTACATGGACAAGGCGGGCGCGACAGAAGGCCACCTGCTGCTGTTCGACCGCCGCCCTGGGCTGAGCTGGGAAGCGAGGCTGTACCGGCGGACCGAGCGCGATCCAAGCGGCCGGGAAATCACGGTGTGGGGCGCCTGAACCATACGGGCGGCAACCGCCAGCCCCTGGCGAAAGGGCAAGCGGACCTGCCAGGACGGGCGCCACGACCTCCTGTTGATTTTTGAAGATTTTGCTTGCGTGCGGCGTGGCTTTGTTTATATTGTTTCGGAAATGACCGAAATAACCGAAATAACGATCGGAATACCGTGCACTGGCTCATCCCTACTTACCTCGCCTACCTCGCCATCAGCATCGCCCTCACCGTCTGGGTCGCTCGCACCCTTCACAAAAACGGGCGCGTCTTCCTCGTGGACACGTTCGAGGGCAACGAACCGCTTGCCGATTCGGTGAACCACCTCCTGGTGGTGGGCTTCTACCTGATCAACATCGGCTATGTCACCATGGTGCTCAAGTACGGCGCCGCAGCCGCCGACGCGCAAGAGGCACTCGAGACGCTCAGCACCAAAGTCGGGCGGGTCTTGCTGGTGCTCGGGGCCATGCACTTCTTTAATCTGTACGTGTTCACCAAGCTGCGCCGGCGGGCGTTGCTCAGCCGGCCGACGACGACGCCGGGTGCGCCGGCACTGGCCCGGCAGCCGGCGGTGTGACGCCGGCGGGCTGGGGCTGCGCCGCCTGCCCCGCCTCGAGCAGGCCCCGAGACCGCACGACCACGGCTTCCGTGGTTGCGCGCGGTCGGCGCAGCCCCTACCCTGCCGCCATGACATCCGCATCCCTCCTCACGCGCCGGGGCTTCTTGAGGCGCGTTGGCCTGGCTGGCGCCGCGGCGCCCTTCTTCACCCGCAACCTGTTGTCAGCACCCCCGAGCGAGGCCGTGCGCCACGCCAGCTTCGGCGCCAGCGGCATGGCCGCGTCGGATGTCGAAGCGATCACGCGCCATCCCGCGGTAAAACTGACGGCCATCGCGGACGTGGACCTCGATCGGGCGGCGGAGATGAAGAAGAAGTTCCCGGACGCCCGCGTGTATCAGGACTGGCGGCAACTGCTCGACAAAGAGGCTGGCAACATCGATTCGGTGAACGTCTCGACGCCGGACCACATGCACGCCCCCATCGGGATGTCCGCCCTCCAACTCGGCAAGCACATGTACGGGCAGAAGCCACTCACCCACGACATCTACGAGACGCGCCGGCTCACGGAAGCGGCGCGCGAGCGGAAGCTGACGACGCAGATGGGCATCCAAATCCACTCGGCCTCGGAATACCGCCTGGCGGTGCGGCTCATCCAGGACTTGGCGATCGGGAAAGTGAAGGAAGTTCACACCTGGAGCGGCAAGAAGTGGGGGGACACCAGCGCTCGTCCGGACCGGTCGGACCCGGTGCCACGGAATTTCGACTGGGACCTGTGGCTGGGGATCGCGGCGGAACGCCCCTACCTCGGGGGTGGCTACTATCAACCTGGCAACTGGCGGAAACGCCTTGACTTCGGCACTGGCACTTTCGGCGACATGGGCTGTCACATCTATGATCCTGTGTTCAAGGCCCTGGCGCTGACGGCGCCGGTGAGCGTGCGCTCCGAGGGCCCCGCCCCGAACGCCTGGAACTGGGCCGTGGACGCCGTGATCCACTACGTCTTCCCGGGCACGCCCTACAGCGAGGGCAACACCATCAAGGTCACCTGGTATGACGGGGACCAACGACCGCCCAAGGACGTTCAGGCGCTCCTGGGCGCGGAACCGGTGCCGGATCAGGGCTCGATCTTCATCGGCGCCAAGGGGGTGCTGCTCCTGCCGCACATCGCCGCGCCGCGCCTGCTGCCCGAAGCCCAGTTCGAGAGCTACAAGGCGCCGCGGGTCACCGGCGAGGACCACTGGCGGCAATTCGTCGAGGCCTGCCGGGGCAACGGCAAGACATCGGCCGGCTTCGACTATTCCGGGCCGCTCACGGAGGCGGTTCTGCTCGGGGGCGTCGCGACGCATTTTCCGAAGACGACGCTCGAGTGGGACGCGGCAAAGCTGCAGTTCTCGAATGTTCCCGAGGCCGGCCGGTACGTGCGGCGCGCCTACCGCAAAGGTTGGGAAGTCCGAGGCCTGTCCTGACAGGAGTCAGATCGGACTGACGTCCGATGCTGCGTGGCGGTAGCTCGTCCTCGCGCCGCTCCCCACCCTTCACGCGAACGAACGCTCGGCCGGGGCGACTGGGCTCAGGAACCCGGTGACGGAAACTCCGTCCCTGAGCCATCGAGCGCAGCCCTCAGGGCATCGAGGAGCGAGCGACTTGTGAAGGGCTTGCTCAGCACGGTCCGCACCCCCAACGCCCTGAGCTGGGTTACTTGGTCGATCTGCTCGGTTTCGGAACTCATGCCCGTCATGGCGATTGCCAGCGGGTTCGGGGTGATCCGGCTCAAGGCCCGGAAGAGCGTCAGCCCGTCCATGTTCGGCATCATGACGTCGGTGAGCACCAGCCGCACGCGTTCCTGATGCGCGACGTAGATAGGTACGGCCTCGGTGCCATCGGCGGCAACCAGCACCTTGTAGCCGTAGCGGGTGAGCGTGCTTTGGATGACATCCCGGACGGCGTGTTCATCATCTACCACAAGGATCAGCTCACCCTGCCCGCCTGGCGGCTCCTCCTCCGGCCGGGCAGCCTGCTCGGAAGGAGCCTCCACGAGCGCGGGCAGGTACACTGCGAAGCATGTCCCCTTCCCCACCTGGCTCTGAACCTCGATGAAGCCGCCATGACTGCGAACGATGCCGAGCGAGGTTGACAGGCCGAGCCCGGTGCCGCGGCCCGGATCCTTGGTGGTGAAAAAGGGATCGAATATCCGATCCAGCCACTGCGGCAGGATGCCGGTGCCAGTGTCGGTCACCGCGAGGCGGACGAACGGGCCGGGCTTGACTCCTGGCTGGTGCGAGACGCGCCCCGCATCCAACTGCACGTTGGTCGCTGTCAGCTCGAGTACGCCGCCATTGGGCATGGCGTCGCGCGCGTTCACCGACAGATTGAGCAGGACCTGGTGCAACTGTGTGCTGTCACCGTTGACCAACCACAGGCGCGTGTCCGCGTCCATCTCGACGCGGATCGACTTCGGGAACGTCTCGCGGATAATCTTGACCAACTCCTGAACCAAGTAGCGGGGTTGGACCGGGGTACGCCGCCCCTGCAGACCTCGGGCGAAGGTCAGCAGTTGTTTGATGATGTCGGCGCCGCGGCGCGCGCTGGCGGCGACGGTCTCGACGACCGGGTCGAGTTCGCCGCCCAGCTTCGCCAATCGGAGCAGATCGGCCGACATCAGGATCGGAGCGAGGATGTTGTTCAGATCGTGCGCGACTCCCCCGGCGAGAATGCCGACGCTCTCGAGGCGCTGGGCGCGAAGGAACTGGGCCTCCAACCGCTTGCGATCCGTGATATCCGTGTCGATTACGAGCACCGACGGCGGCTTCGAGGTGGTGCCAGGGACCCGGGTCCAACGGCTGTTGGTGACCACAGGCTTGCTATCTCTGCCTGCCGTCTCCAACTCGCCGGTCCATTCCCCCGTCTCGTCGAGCTTAGCCCGCGCGGCGACGAACGAGCCGGGGCTGTAGCGGACCAACTCCTCGATTGGCTTGCCAATAGCCTCCGGGGCAGTCCAGCCGTAGAGCCGCTCTGCGCCTTTGTTCCAATGGCGGACGTGGCCGTCCAGGCCGATTTCAAAGATGGCGTCGCTCGCCAGGTCGAGCAGGCGGGCCTGCTCGCGGATCGTTTCGTCCGCCCGCTTGCGTTCGGTCAGGTCGAGGATGAACGCCACGGATTCCTCACGCGCCGGGCCCACCAGCACGAAGCCAACCAGCACCCAGACGCGCGAACCATCCTTGCGCAGGTACTGCTTCTCGTAGGGAGTGCAGGCGCCGCGCTGCCGAGCCTCCGCGACGGCTTGCTGGTCCAAGCGGACGAACTCGGCGGGTGTGAGGTCGGTCCAGCGGAGGCGCCCGGAGGCGAGGTCCTCGCGGGTGTAGCCCACGATGCGGAGGAATCGCTCGTTGGCCTCCTTGATGTTCCCGTGGACGTCCCCAAACAACGTGCCCATTACGTCGGACTCGAACAGGAGCCGATAGCGCTCCTCGGAATCCCGCAGGGCACGCTCGGCACGCCGCCGGGCGGACAAATCGCGGATGATAAGCTGATGGCGCACCTGGCCGTCGATCTCGACCCTTCGCGCGCTCGTCTCAACAGGAAAGACCGAGCCGTCCTTGCGGCGGTGCACGCTCTCCGCCACCAGGCTTTTCTGGGTGGCGAGTTGTTTCGCCCGGGCATCGAAGTCTGTCAGGGTCGTCGGCTCACGCAGGTCCCGCAGGGTGAGCCGGAGCAGCTCCTCCTGGGTGTAACCGTAGGCCTCGGTCGCGCGGTCGTTCGCTTCGAGAATGCGCCATTGGCCGTCGGTCAACAGGATTACATCGTTGGCCTGGCGCAGGACGGAATGGAGGCGCTGTGCGAGCGTCAATTCGCGGCGGATCAGTTGGCCTTCGCGGCGCTGGCGGAAGCCCCAGCCGGCCAGGCCGCCGGCGACCGCCAGAATCCCCACGATCAGCGTGATCAGTTGCGCGCGCTGCCGAATGGGCGCATAGACCTCGGCCTGATCGACTTTCGCCACCAGCCCCCACGAGGTGCCCGGCACCGGCGCGGTCGCCGCCAACACCGGCACACCGCGATAGTCGATTCCCTCGATGAGCCGGTGCTCCCCGCGTGCGGCGGCCGCCGCTGGCAATTCCCGCTGTGCCAGAGGCAGACGCAGTTGCAGCGCCGTGTTGGTCCGGTATCGCAGATTGCTCAGGAACACCACCTCGTCACCCTCCCTGCGCACCAGCAAACTCTCCCCGGTTCGCGTCGGAACCGGCCAGTTATAGACCAACGGGTAGAGCTGATCTTCCGGATCGACGCCGAGAACCACGACCGCCAAGGGCGTCGCCACCGGCCGGTTCGTTGACCCCGTGCGCCCGTCCTTCTCTTCCGCGGGCGGGCTCGCGCGAAACAGCGGAACCAGAAGCTCCAGATGGATGGCGTCATCCCCCGGGTCCTTGTGCAAGTCGGTGGCGAGGACCTGGCGTTTCGCCAGCGCCTCCCGAGCCAGCTCGAGCGCCGCGGGAGTGAGGACACGCCCGCCCTCGGGCCGAGAAAGGCGGGGATTCAACGCCGAGTCCAACAAACTCACGCGCGCGTAGTTCTGACGGCGCAGCAGCGAGGCCATCCAGGCCTGAAGCTGCTCGGACGCATCGGCCGCGAGCGAACCATCCAGGAGCCGGCGCACCTGCCGGTCGATCAAGGGAGCGTCAACCAAGGCATTCGCGTCATCAAACCGCTCCTTGTACCAATCGGCGATCCGGCGGGCCTGGAGCTCGGCGATCGCAGCCACCCGCTCCCGCTCCCCACGTGCCAACTCAGCCTTGCGATGCTCGAAATAGAACCGGCCGGCCGCACCGATTCCCCCCAACACGGCCACGCAGACCAAGATCAGGTTTATCCTGGTTGAATTGAACCACAGGGCGATCCGGATCATAACTCTGCCAACAGTGGGCACCAGCTTATAGCAGAGCCGAGGCCGCGGCCCAGCTTTATTTGCCCAAGTTACAACAGAAGGTGCTGATTCTCGAAGTCAGATCCCCCCTATTCGACTACAAAAACCGCCTCCGCAGCAGTCACCTAAAGCAAAAACGGGTTGGCGGGGAGCCAACCCGTATGAACGCACCGCGCGGAGCGGGGCGCGCGCGCTCAATAGGCCACGCTGACGGCCCGCTTGGCGAGTTCGTCCAGGTCGGTCGCGCCTTTGGCGAAGGCATCCACGTCGGCCTTCTTCACGCGGATGGTAAGAGTGCTCGCGGTGGTGGCGCCGCGGTTGGCGGCGACAATCCTGCGGCTGGCCGCGGGCGCGTCCGACTTGAGTTCAACCCGCTTGGTGATCGGGGCGGCGGCCCCGTGCACGACGATCACAATGGTCTCCTCGGGCTTAAGTTGCCGAATCTTCGCGGCGTTTTTCGAGGCCTCGAGCAGGGCGCGCTTCAGGGACTCGACGCGTTTGGCATCGTACTCGACGGCGCGCGGCGTTCCGCCGGTGGCGAGCTCGTGGAGGAACATGTCCTGCGGGGCATGATCGAATACGGCCTCATACGCCGCACGGGCTTTCTCGTTCCTTGCTCCGTAGAGTTCACGCTTGGTGTCCTCCCAAGTCGTGTCCTCGGGCTTCTCCTGCGCCGGCTTGGCCTCCTCTTTCTGGGGCGGCGGCACGAGGGGGAAACGAGCCGTCAGTTGAAAGAGCGCGCCGAAGCCTTCGAGATACATGTTCTGCGACGCGCGCGCCGAGGAGGCTGTCCAAAGCGTGATCCCCGAAGCCGTATAAGGACCCTCGCGGCGGCCCTCCCGGCCGATGGCGCGCTCCGCCGCCTTCGAGAAGATGCGCGCCATGACGGCGAGGTCTTCGGTGATCTCGGCCCTTTGCGGCGCTTCGAGTTTACTCGAGGCGACAATGAGCGGCGACGCTGGACTCGAGCCGCTGCTCGAGAACGAAAATGCGTTCGCGATGTCACTGCTCCAGACTTTTGTGAGCGGCGCGGCTAGCTCGGGGGTCTCGGCGGGCTCGGGCGGCTCGGGTGGCTCGGGTGGCTCCGGCACAGCGACGGCCACCGCCGCGCCGCCCGTCTGCGGCTGGGCGATGACGATCTCGGCTTGAGCCAGTGCCGCCTCAGCCTGGCCCAGGCTCAACTCGATCTGGTTGTCGATTCCGTCGAGGTCCACGGCCACAGTCACGGACTTCGCGTCTTGGGAATGGGCCCGCTGGGCCGCAAGCAACGCCACCGAGGCAACGGCGGCGAGAACGAGATGGATGCGTTTCATGGTTATTTGTTCGGATTACCAGGGTTCGTGATGGGGGTGACACCGCCGCTCGAGCCGTCGCCCCACGACCGGTTGAGGCTGGCCAACTGCCCGATCTCCTGCTGCGCGTTCTGCAGCCGGGCATCGGTAAAGACCGCAACGGTCTCAAGATCGCGCCGCAACCAGGCGAGGTCGGCCTGGCGCTGCTTTTCTGCGCGATCGTAAAGAGCGAGTGTGGCCTGCCGGTCGCTGTCGCGCGCCGCGACCCAGCCTTGGACGACCTCGTCGAGGAGTCGCCGGGTCTCCGCGTTGGCCGCCGCGAGGGTGGCTGCGCCGGTGTCGTCGAGAGCCTGACGGAGCGGCTGGGGCAGGCCGTTGGTGGGCCGGTTCACGGCGGCGTTCAGAGCCGCCTGCAAATCGGCTCCCAAGTCCCGGCGCAACTCCGAGCGCAAGGCGGGCAGCAACTCGGCTCTCAGGCTCGCGGTCGCGCCGGCATGAGGCGCGGGGAGCCACCGCAGCGTGAGGCCAAGGCCCAGCATGAGTGCGGCCGCCAGGCCCCACTTCAACCAGGGTTGCTCCCAGGCGGGTTGCGGGTGGCTCGTCCGCGGGAGTTTCCAGCCGTCCAGGCTGGTCATCACGGCGCGCCACTGCTCGAACTGCGCCTTGCACTCGGGGCAACCCGCCAGATGAGCACGCAGTGTCTCCTGAGCGGATGGGGCGGTTTCACCGTAGAGGTAGGCGATCCAATCTTCCTGGGACGGGTGGTTCATAGGGCACAACTGGCTTCGAGCACGCGCCGCTGAAGCGAGTTCGGCGGGAGGTCGGTCCTGCGGCTGACTCGCCGCCCATGGGGCGGCGCCACCTTCAATTCGAGGCTGCGACGCAGCCGTCGCGCAAGGTCGTTCAGGGCTTCGGTCATGCGGGTCTTCACCGTGCCCTCGGGAATGCCGAGCACCTCGGCGATTTCCCGGAACTTCAGGTCCTCGTAGTGCCGGAGGACCACCACCGTGCGGTGGGTCTCTGGCAGTTCCATGAGGGCTTCGCGCACGGCCTCGCCAGCCTCCTGGCGGGCGAAATCCTCATCCGGCGCCGGGCAGGCATCGGGGACCTGACGGAACGGGTCATCCTGCTCATCCTCAAGCTCGCGGCCGGGCCGATCGGGACGGCGCCGGGCGCGCCGCAACTCATCGTAACAGAGGTTGATGGCGATACGCCACAGGTAGGTCGAGAACTTGGCCTCGGCCCGGTAGGACTTGCGCCGCAAAAAGAGTCTCGTAAATGCTTCTTGTGCAAGGTCTTCAGCGCGATGCACATCCCCGGTCATCCGGGCACATAGACTCCGAAGCGGCCCCTCCCACCGACGCACCAGCTCGGCGAACGCCTCGGTGTCGTCCTGCATCTGCACCCGCCACATGAACTGCTCATCCGATGGCGAGAAGATGGCCTTGAGGGACTGAAAGGCAGAAGTGCTCATGGCCGGTTCGGCAACGGCGTCGATTGTGCGCTATGGCATGACAGCAGGTGCATGTGCCGATGGATTAAACGCCTGGAATCATGGCTTGGTTTGAATTTTCTGTAACTTTAAGCTTTTGCAATGGGTTCTGAAGATGAAAATGCACTCGAAGTAGATTGGGACACAGCGACGGATTAGCGCCGATGATCGACCCATCCCAATTCGAGTCCTTTATGCGAGCCTACCAGAACATGGTGTTCAGTACCGCTGTGCGCCTCGTCGGCAGCGAAAGCGACGCCGAAGACATCTCCCAGGAGGTCTTCTTACGCGCCTACGAACACTACGAAGAATTGAGCCAAAGCCCGACCGCGGGTGGGTGGCTCAAGACCGTGGCCCGCAACCTGGCGTTGAACCACCTGACCCGGTATCGTGCCCGGTGGCGCCTGTTCTCGGAAGTCGAGCACGAGGACCAGGACGAGGGATTCGCCGCCGCCATTCCCGCGCCCGACCTGCACACGGCGGCGCTCGAGGCGGCCGATCGGCGCCAGGTTCTCGAGGCGGCGCTCGAGAAACTCCCCACCTACCAGCGCGTGCCGCTGGTGCTCTACCATTTCGACAACTTGAGCTACGAGGAGATCGCCGCCCGGCTGAAGGTGTCGCTGGGCAAGATCAAGACCGACATCCACCGGGCGCGGGAGACCCTGCGCCGCCGGCTGGCCCACAACCCCGTGGCCACCGCTTGTTAAGGAACTCTCAACATGGAACCCCTCTCCGACCCCAAATGGGAAACCGAACTCGCGCAGGAACTGCGCAAGCTGCCGGACCGCGAGGCACCGGCCACGCTGATCCCGCGCGTGATGGCCGCCTTGCAGGCCCGGGTGCGCCTGCCCTGGTGGCGGCGCACCTGGTGGCAGTGGCCCCCGGCGGCCCAACTGCTCGGGCTGCTGGCCGTCTCGAGCGTGCTCGGGTTGATCACCTACTACGCCACGCGCGGCTGGGAAGCGGCGCTGGTGGCTGGAATGACGCAGCAGGTCCAGGCATGGCTCGAGCCGCTGAGGCCAGCCTGGAGTTGCCTCGTGTCCCTCGCCAACGCCTTGGCGCTGGTACTCCGCCAGGCGGGCCAACTGGTGTTCCTGGCGGTGGGTGCTTGCTCGCTGGCGGCCTATGTTTCCTGCGTCGGCTTGGGCACGGCAGTGTACCGGGTCGTCGTGCGGCGGAGTTCGCTGAAACCCTGACCCATGCCGCCGGGTTGTTGTGTTGAACGAGTCGTAAACGATATGAGAACGCAGAGTCGATTATTCAGGAATGGTTTAGGGATACTGCTGACGTTGGCGATCGGGGTTGGCCCCTGGGTTCGCGCGCAGGATCCCGCTCCCGCTCCCGCCAACCCTCCGCCCTCAGCGGAGGAACCCGAGAAGGACGATGCGAAGGCCGCTGACAACGAGGAATCGCCGGCGGCGCCGGTGCTGCGTTCGTCGCGGGAGATGGTTCGCGTCGGCAGCGATGGCACTGTGGCCGCCGACGAGGAGGTGCGGGAGATGGTGGTGGTGCTGGGAAGCGCGCGCATGGATGGGAGAGTCCGGCACGGGATGGTGGTGGTCTGTGGAGACGCCGAAGTCAACGGGAACGTCGGGCAGCAACTGGTCGTTGTTGGGGGCGACCTCAAGCTGGGACCCAAGGCCTGGATACAACGGGATGTGGTGGTGGTCGGTGGCGGCCTGGACCGCGCGCCCGGCGCGCGCATCGATGGACAGTTGATCCATCCGGGCAAATTCCTCCCGAGTTTCGGTTCGGTTGGGAGATGGTTCCGAAGCGGTCTGCTGCTGGGCCGGCCGTTGCCGCCGCAAGTGGGCCTTGTTTGGTGGGTTGTGGGGACATGCCTCATTGTCTATCTTTTCGTTGCGCTGCTCTTTCCTCGACCGGTCGAGGTTTGCGCGGGCATCCTCGATGCCAAGCCCTTGCAATCGTTCTTTGTGGGTCTGCTGGGTTTCGCGATGGTGGCGCTGCTGCTGCTGTTGCTGGGGCTGACGGTGGTGGGCTTCGTGCTCTGGCCGTTCGTGGGTCTGGCGATGGTCGGGGCGATGCTCCTGGGCAAGACCGCGACCTTCAACTACATCGGCCTTCAGGTGCTCAGACGGGTTAACCCGGAGGCGGGCGCGGGGTCGCTCCTGGCCTTCTTCCTGGGCTGCGGCCTGGTGTGCCTGCTTTACATGGTGCCCGTGCTGGGGTTCGTGGCATGGGCGGTTCTGCTGACGATGGCGTTCGGCGGGGCCAGCCTGGCAGTCATCGAATCCTTCCGGAAGAATGGCAAGAACGGGCAAGGGAATCCGGCTCCCATGCCTGAACCATCGCCGCTTACCCCCGCTGCCACGCCCGCCGGCCCTGACACCTCGGGGTTCGGCGGCGCACCGGTGATGCCGCTCGCGGCAGCACCCGACGCGGCAGGCGGCGCCGGCCCTGCGCCGGCGGCCACCCCGATCGCGCCATTGGCGATTCCACAGGCCAGCCCGTACGCGGCAGGCCTAAGTCCGGGCGGCGGCCTCGCACCCGCCGACTACGCGTCGCTCCAGCGGGTCGGCTTCTGGCGCCGATTCGGCGCGACCTTGCTGGATTTCGTCGCCATTCTACTGCTGACGGTTAAAGTGTTCCCGTTGTTTCCGTTCGTCTGGCTGGCCTATCACGTCGGCATGTGGACGTGGCGTGGAACGACCGTCGGTGGCAGTGTCTGCGGCATCAAGATCGTGCGCGAGGACGGGCGCGCGCTCGACTTTGGCGCGGCCCTGGTACGGTCGTTGGCGACGATTTTCTCCGCGCTGGCGCTGTTCGTGGGTTTCTTCTGGGCGGGTTGGTCGGCGGAACGCCAGGCGTGGCATGACAAGATCGCCGGGACGATCGTCGTGCGCGTGCCCAAGGGCGTGCCGCTGATCTGATCCCGGCCGCGAGCACCGGCACGGTCCACGCCGGCGATTGCGGGCCGGGACGCCCGGCGTCCTACTTTCGCGACCGGCCGCGGCGCAGGGAGAGACGGATGGTCTCGAGGAGCCGAGCGCCAAAAGATCGTGCCTTCCCGGTTCTGCGGGCCGGCCCCAGGGCCTGGCATGAACCGCTGCAAGCGGGGCAGAATGAGCGCGGTTTCCCGCCCACGAGGCGCAGTTCCTTCACGCAGGCCTCGCAGTACGTGTTGCCGCACTGCACACACCGAAGCGTGGCAGGCACCTCCGAGTGGTTGTAGCACACGAGGGTCCCGTCCGGCAGCGCGGCCGGCGGCAACCTTTCCGGCGCGGGCAGGTCCGGGATCGCGATTTGGACGGGCTCGACAGTCAACCGCATGGTCACGTCCCCCAGCTTCAGCATCTGGCCGTCCTTGATCTCGGCGTCGCGCACCGGCTTGCCGTCGATGCAGGTGCCATTGGTCGAGCCAAGGTCCCGCACCCGGACGGAGAAATCCGTGACGACAATCTCACAGTGGCGGCCCGAGACGGCGGGGGAGTTAAGGAAGAAATCAACCCCCTCGGCGCGGCCCACGAGGTTGACCCCCTGCCGCAACTGCCATTCCTGGCCCTTAGCGGACCCGGCTGTGATGGCAAGTCGTGGCATGGCAGAAAGCTCGGGAACCCCGTCTCATACGAACTTTAGACAGCCTCATAGAGCGGGGAACGACGGGTGTCGAGAGGAATGTGGCGGGGCTGGGGCTCGAGAGTGGCCCGCGGGCACGGTGCTCGCGCCCTGGCGGCAGGCCTACGAGCCGGGTTGGCGCGCCGACGCCAGCGATTCCAACAGCAGGCGCACGCACGTTTCCGCAAACGGAGGATCGTTGATCAGGCAATCCAATTCGATCACTGGGATGTCCCGGCGCAGGTTCCCCTTGAGCGCCGCATAGAGCGCCTGGTCCGCCGCCGGATCGTGGAAGGGCTGGCCCGGCGCGCTGATCACGCTGCCACCGCGCAAAGGGAGGACGACCGTGACGGGGCCCGTCGAGAGGTTCAGCTTGCGGGCCAGAATCGCGCCCAACTCGCGGTTCTCTTCCGGCGTGGTGCGCATAAGCGTGACCTGCGGATTGTGCTGGTAAAACCGGCGCCCAGCGAACCTGGCCGGGACCGACTCGGGCGGCCCGAAGTTGACCATGTCCAGACAGCCGGTGGACACCACGGCGGGGACACCCTTGCGGGCGGCGGCTTCGAGCCGGGTAGGGCCGGCGCCGAGGATGCCGCCTACGAGTTCATCGGCCCACTCGGTGGTGGTGAGGTCCAACGCGCCTGTGACCATGCCCGACTCGATGAGCGACTCGAGCGTGCGCCCGCCGGTGCCGACCGCATGAAAGACGAGCACTTCGTACCCGGCCGCCTCGAGGAGTCCGCGGGCGCGGTCGATGCAAGGAGTGGTATTGCCGAACTGGCTGGCAACGATGATGGGCTTGTCGGCGGCCGCCGGCGGCCGGGCCTCGACCATGCCACAAATCGCCCCGGCGGCCCGGCTCAAAAGAACGCGCGAAATCCGGTTCAGCCCCGCCACATCCACGATGCTCGGGAACATCACGACATCCTTCACTCCCACATAAGGGGAAGTGTTGCCGCTGGCGAGGGTCGAGACCATGACCTTGGGAAAACCGATGGGCAGCGCCCGCATTGCCGCGGTGCCGATCGCGGTGCCACCACCGCCGCCCAACGAGATCACGCCGTGGATGCGCTGCTCCGCCGCCAACCGCGCCAGCACGACGGGCGCGCCGCGCGACATGGCCGCCACCGCTTCGCCGCGGTCCCGGCGCGCCACCAGCGCGGCCAAGTCGGCGCCGGCCGCGGCGGCGACTTCGGCGCGTGTGATGTCCGGCCCCAGGCCCGGCTCGCCCAGCGTGCCCACGTCGATGACGAGTGTCTGGTGACCGCGCTCGCGGATGCGCTCGGCCACGAAGGCGTGCTCGAGGCCTTTGGTGTCGAGGGTGCCGAGGATCGCTATGGTGGGCATAAACTGGCCGTCAGGAAGGTCAAGGGTTGCGGCCCGCGGCCCAGAGAACCGCATTGCGCAGGAGCCGCTGGTAAGCCGGGTGTTCATGGGCGGCGCCGTCGTGTCCCAGCGTGATGCCCACCACGCGCGCTTTCGCATGGTCCACGGTAAAGACGATCGGGTAGGCCTTGCCCTTCTGAGCCGAGAAGGCCGTCGCCACGACCTTCAACGGCGCGCCTTGCGGGTCGGCCTCGAACCAGTAGAGCTCATCGCGGATCGTGAATTTGGCGGGTACGCCGCGTGCCAGCGGATGGTCGGGCTGCGTGATGATGACCTCGAAGTCACCGAGGGCGTTGTGGCCGCGGGAGCCACCGCCACAGAGCTGCTGGTTGTATTCGGGCCAATCGGGCCAATTGTACCAGAGACCCGGATGCAGCAACACCAGGCCCTTGCCCGCCTGGGCAAAGTCGAACAGGCCCTGCCGCACCGCCGGGTTCTTGAACGGCTGATTGCTGCTTTGGATCAGCACGTCGAGGCGGGCGTAGGCCGGGACCAAATCGTCTGGTTGATCCGTGTAGCGCACGTCGGCCAGCCCGTTGGAACGCAACAGCGCGGTGTCGGCCTGGTTGAACCAGCGCGTGAAATCGTGCGAGCTCCCACCGCCGGAGATCAGGACGCGGAGCGCAGGATCGCCCGTTTCGCCTCCGTTGCTGCCGTTGCCACCCGCGGGCGCGGTGCCGGCCCCCGGCCCCGAACCCGGGGCCGCCAACTCGGCGGTGATGCCAAAGATGGTGGGAGCGACGCTGTTGTCATAGCTCTCGAGTGTCAGCCGTTCGATGATCCCGCGGCCGCGCACCTCCTTGCTGAACCAGCGCACCTGACCCCGCGCGGCAAGGTCGGGCAGTCCTGTCGAGCCGGGCACTTCCGAGCGGTTGATCCAATCGGCAAACTCGACGGCGTTGCGGAAAACCATCTCTTCGGTGGCGCCACCCGTGAACTGCAAGGTGGCCTTGACGACGGGCAGGTTGCGCGTCTCCTCGCCGCCCGAAGGCCAACCCCAACCGCCCACACCGCCCAGGAAATGGAGGCGTTGGGCGGCGACGCCGACCTTCACCTCGACACGCTGTGGCAGGCCCTTCGCGTAGCCGGAGCCGCCGCGCAGGACTATCGTGTTGGCGGCGGCCTTCTGCGGGCTCACCACGTCGAACGGCACTTGCCCGGCCATGACCAGGCCGTACTTGCGCAAGGTCGGCGCGTCCGTCGTGTTTTCAGGCGCCGAGTAAACACCCCGCCCGGTGTTGGCGGTGAGGGCGCCGGTAAGGTCGAGGATGCGAAAGCGGTTCTCATCGGCGCAGATGAAAGCCAGCACGTCCCGCAGCGCCTCCGCGCCGAGGGCCTCGAAGCCCTCGGGCATGAGCGAGAGGCTGGTGGCGCGGCGGCTCCGGATATCCTGCTTGCGGATGGTGTAGTCGCCCGTGGCGTTACGCAGCACTACCTCGGCACGGTTCTCGCGCGCCACGACGCCGTCGAAGCTCAGGTCATCCGTAGTCTCGATGCTGACGCTCAGGAAGTTGGGCTCGACCAACCGGTTCGGGTCGAGGATGTGCACCAAAAGGTCCGCCGCTCCGTGGGCGCCCATCCCGGTAAGATTCGGCGCCAGGTCACGTCCCTCGTTCTTGAAAATGTGGCACGTGGCGCAGTTGTCGCTGAAGAGCTTGTGCCCGTTGGCCACATTGCCCCCCGCCCGTTCGACAACCGGCCGGAATTGCGCGATGAGCGCATTCTTCTCGCGTTCCACCGGACCGCGGATCGCGTCGATTACGGCCGCGGCCCGGCTGGCGACCGCGCGGTCCGGGTGCGTGCGAAGGCGGTGGAGCCTGGACGGTCCGAGCCACGCGGCCTGGACCTTCTGCTCGGCCAATGCCTCGGTGAGGGCTTTGGCCCAATCGCCGCGCCGCATCAATTGGCCGAAGGCGGCCTCGCGCAGAGCTTCCGCGAGATTCTGAAACGCGCCGATCAAGGCTGCGGCGGCGGCCGGGTCGCCCGTTGACCCCAGCGCCTCGATCACCCGTTGCTGCAAAGCGGCCGAGGCGCTCGAATTGAGCAGGCCCGCGACCGTCGGCACGATCTGCGCGTCGAGCTTGTGCACACCCAGAAGGTTCGCCGCGATTTGCCCGCGTTGCTCGTCGGGCAGCGAGGCGTCGAGCAACCGGGCGCCGAAGGCCTGGCTCACGGGCTTGAGCTCGGCGGCGAGCGCCGCCTGCCGGTCCCACCGCGCCACCAGCGGGAGGCTCGCCCCGGCCAGGCCCGGCCGCGCCGAGCGCAGCAGGCTCGCCAGGGCCGATTGAAGAGCGGGCGTCCATTCGGGGACCGCACTCGAGCGCAGGGCGCCCGAGAGCGCTTCGATGGCCACTTGCTTGAGACCGTCGGCGGAAGCAGGCTCACCGGCCAGGAGCTCGACCAGGCGGGCTGGAAGCGCGGTCTGGGGTTGCTCGGCCACCATCCGGGTGAGGTGACTCAAGAGGTCGGCGCGAAACGCGGACTCGCTGTCGCGGAAGACCGCGCGGACGAAGAGCAGCACATCCTTGGCGGCCACGCCAAGGGCGGCCGATTGGAGGTACTTGTCGCGGAGGTCCGGCCAGACCGCCACGACGGCCTGGGCGATCTCGGGCGACACGTCACAGGTGCCGAGGGCGATCAGGGCCTGGAGCCGGGCACGCGGATCGCTGTCCGCGATGCGCGGTTTGACCAGTTCGACCTCGGGCACGATGGCCGAGTTGTCACGCTCGGCGATGATCTGCAAGGCGTTCTTGCGAACGACCGGGCTGGGATCGTTGATGGCTTCGAGCAAAACGTCGTTGTCGAGTTGCTTGAGATTCTCGAGTACGTGGAGTGCGTGGATTCGACCGATGGGTGAATGGGCGGGCCTGGCCATCGCCCCGAGCGCCGCCGCGGCGCCGGCGCCGCCCTCGGAGAGCAACCGGTGCGCGGTCTGGCGCACCCAGCCGTTGGGATGCTCGAGCAAAGGCACGAGGGTAGCGGGCTCGCGGGTCGCGAAACTCCAGGCCGGCAACGTCCGGGCCTGCTTGTGTTGCACGCGCCAGATGCGCGCGAAATGATGATCGCGATCGGGCCGGGTGGCGGCGTTGTGAGCGCCGTGAGCCGGGCCACGGGTGTCGTTGTGCACCGCCGCCTGGTTGTAGAAATCCACCACGTAGAGCGCGCCATCCGGACCCACCCGCGAGTGGATCGGACGGAACCACGGGTCCAGGCCGGCCAGGAACTCAGTCCCCTCGCGCCCGGCTTCCTTGCGCGCGAGGAACGTGGTTCCCTGCGGCACGAGCACGTCGTTGTGGACCAGGTTCACGGTCGGTTCATGATGGAAGATCATCTGGTTCCACAGCTCGGGCCAGGCCCCGCCATTATAGACGCAGGCCCCAGCGCTGGCGGTGAACATGCCCACCAGGTCGATTTGCAAATAGGGCTGCCGGGTGTGGCGCATCGCCGGGAAGACCTTCTGATGATCGGGGATCACCGTCGAGGCGCGCAGCCCGCCCACACTCGCCTTCGCGAGCACTTTCTCCGGCAGCACAATGTGAAGCATGTGTTCGCTGCACGTGGCGGTGTTGTAGAACGCCTCGCCATCCGGGGCGAAATCCAGACCCCACGTGTTGCAGCTCCCCGCCGCCACCTGCTCGAGCGCGCTGCCGTCCGGACGGAACCGGAAAATCCCTGCGCCGATGTGCCCGAAGGAACGCGCGCCGTCGCCGCTCCGCGGGTCGCCGGCGCTGTAGCCAATGGCGCTGTAAATCCAGCCGTCCATGCCCCAACGGAAGTTGCTGATGACCGCGTGCGTGTCCGACACGCCGAACCCCGTGAAGAGCTTCTCGACCTTGTCGGCCTTCCCGTCGGCGTCGGTGTCGCGCAACCGGAGGATGTCGGGCGCCTGGGCGACGATCACCCCGTCCTGGTAAAACACCAGCGACGTCACCAACTCGAGCCCTTCATAGAAGACGGCCTTGCGGTCCATGCGCCCGTCGCCGTCCGTGTCGGTGAGGATCGAAATCCGGTCCCGTGCCGGTCGGTTTTCCTTGGCCGCTTCATAGTTCTCCGGGTGCTGGGCGCGGTCGGGGTAAATCGCCCGGTCGTTGCGATGGATCGTGCGGCCATTGGGATACTCGGGGGTCTCGGCGACCCAAAGCCGGCCCTGCGGGTCCCAGTCCAACGAGATCACTTTTTCGACCAGCGGCTCGGAGGCGGCCAGAGCGAGGTCGAACTCTGGGTGCACCTGGATTTTGGCGGCCGCCCTCTCTGGAGGTGTTGGCCCGCCCTCGGGGTAGAGCAACGAGGCCAGCTCCTCAGGCTTGCAGAGTTCATCCACGTTGGCCCGTTTCCCGGCCCACGCGATGCCGCGCAGCAGCAGCGCCCGGTAGTGCGGTGTGTTGAATACGGCGTAGTTGTGACCCGGAATCGAGACGAACGCGCGGTACAGCGCCGAGCCGCCTTCCCACGTCTTTTCGTAGGTCCAGAGCTGCGGGGCGATGACGAACACGCTCTGGAAACACGTGGCGATCACGTGCGCGTCAGGCGCCATATCCAGGTCGTAGTAAATCTCGTCCACCCAATCGAAGTTCGAGATGCCGCGCGCGATCGGATGGGTGGGATTGACGAAATAGACGCCCACGTCGCCCTCGTACCATTTCGTCTTGTTGTTGTCCCAAATCCACGCGCCGCCCTGGACACGCTTGGCCCAGTCATGTTCCTCGGCGCTGACGACGCCGTCGTGAATCACCACCAACCCCCCGCCCCGGCGCAGGAACGCTTCGAAGTCCGTTCGTTGCTGCCCGACGATGTGCATGCCATCCCGGGCATACACCACCACCACGTCTGTCCGGGCCAGTTGTTCCGCCGACGGAAACGTGAGCGCGCCATCCACCTGCGCGCCGCGCCCGGCCAGCAGCGCCTGCCACTCCGTCAGGAACCGCGGGTGGTCGTGTTGGTCGGGCCCGTGGGTCTTCTCGCCGGCGCGAATGAACACGCGGAGCGGTTCAGCGGCGTGCGCCCCAAGCAGGAGGCCGGCCAGCAGACAAACGAGGCGTGAACGAAATGCGATCATGCGTCAGAAGCAGAACAAGTCAGTGGAGAACGGCGCGTTGGCAGCGAGGCGATAAGCGCGGGCCTGCCCCGCTGGGCGGCGGCGGGCCGCGCTGCCTCGCGCATCGGCGCCGCCATCTCACGTAGTCGGCGGAAACCCCTTGCGCAGCGAGGCCCACGGTTCCTGCGTCGAGACGTCCACCACCGCGGGCTCGGCGGCGTTCGCGGGCGAGAGGATTGCCAGGAACACAACTTTTTCCGAGAAAACGTTGTAGGTGCCGTGAACCTCACCCATCCGGATGAAGGCGACATCCCCCGGGCCGAGGATGCGGTGTTCGTCGCCCACCCATTGCTCGGCGCGGCCCGAGACGATGTAGAGGATTTCCTCCCGGGTCGGATGATTGTGGAAGGGATGCGAGCGGCCCGGGTCCATGGTGGCGCGGACGATGAGCAGGTGCTCGTTCTTTACGACGTCCGAGCGGCACAGCCACTCTTCGTTGGTCCACGGCGACTTGGACCGGACCGCATCGGCTGGGGTGACGAAATGACGGGTTTCAACGCTCATAGCATAGGGTTGCTCACAGGCAGGTTGCTTACTGGTTGCTTACGGGTTCGTTTTGGATTTGCGTCCCGCCGCCTTGGCGCCCCGAAGGAACGCCTGGGCGGCAGGCGCGGAAATGGACTTGAATCGTTGCGTGATTTCGGTGAGCGAGTGCTCGACCCCCATGCGCTCGAGACTCGAGGCCCCCACGAAACCGACACAATCGGTATGTTCGTTGATGTAGGCGGCATCGTCCGGCGCGAGAATCGGGCCGCCGTGCGAGAGAAAGAAGATGTCTTTGCGCACCCGCCGCGCCGCGTCGATGATGGCCTGCGTGCGGCAGGCCGCGTCCTCGATCGAGCAGGCGGCGTTCGTCACGCCGATGGATCCCCCCACCGTGGTGCCGACATGCGCGATGATTGCATCGGCGCCCGCCCTGGCCATCTCGGCCGCTTCCTCGGGCGTGGCCACATAAACGATGCTGAACAGGTCCATCTTCCGCGCCAGGGCCACCATCTCGAACTCCTTCCTCACGCTCATCCCGGTCTCCTCGAGCACTTGGCGGAACTGCCCATCGACGATCGTATGTGTGGGGAAATTGTTCACGCCGCTGAAGCCCATCGCCTTGACTTGCAGCAGCCAGTGCCACATCCGGCGGCGCGGGTCGGTGGCGTGCACACCGCAGATCACCGGCACTTCCTGAACGACGGGCAGGACCTCGAATTCGCCGATCTCCATGGCGACGGCGTTGGCATCCCCGTAGGCCATGAGGCCGCAGGTGGACCCGTGCCCGCTCATGCGGAAGCGGCCCGAGTTATAGATGATGATGAGGTCGGCGCCGCCTTTCTCGATGAACTTGGCCGAGATGCCCGTCCCGGCCCCGGCGGCGATGATCGGTTTGCCTCGTTTCAGCGTGGCGCGCAGACGCTCGACCACTTCCTTGCGCGTGTAGGGGTTGCCTTTTCCAGTCCAGGGATTTGGCATGGTACGAATGAAAATGAGTGCTTTCGGTTGTGCCGGCGGCGCGTATTTTCGGTCAAGCTATCCCACCGCGCCCGCGCCCGCCAAGATTAAAGATGGGAATGCGCATCAGACACCGATCCAATGGTTCGGCCCGAGAGCAGGCGGCGCGGGCACCGGCCCCACCTCCAGGAAGTTCATCCACAGATTTCGCGGATTGACGCAGATTGGCGGAGATGAACGCAGCCACAAAGGAACGCAAAGAACGCGAAAGGAGAGAGGATGGGGCGGCGCCGCTGAAGACGAAGTGATCGGACTGAGGTCCGATGCAACCGGGCTGTAGGAGCCCTCGCGCGAGGAAACCCGCGCAGCGGAGGGGTTAGCGGCCCGTGAGGCCTCGTCAACGAGGTCGTAAGCGGCGTTATGGGAGACGCCGATCTGCCGTGATTTTCGGACGATCCGTTCGCGGCTGGGATCGTGGATGAAGCGCAACTGATCGGGGAGGAAGAAGTTATGGATGCCTTGTGGGCGGTGGTCGGGGAGGTTGGTGGTGATGGTCTTGTTGGTTGGGTGTTGCATCGAGGCAGTTGATTTGCGGGCAAAAGGGCCGTTTGTACCGGTGCGTTGAAGGGTTCTTTTAGGTGTAAGTTGCAGGAGCTCAATCTCTTGCACGATTTGGTGGAGTTTTTCGACTGGGATCCCCCCGTATTTCAGGCTCTTTCAGGATAATCCGGAAGGGCTCATGGCAAGGGGAAAGGCGAAGGGCAAAAGGCAAAAGGCACACAAAGGCAGGAGGTTGAGATAAAGGGGAGGGCGGAGGTCTCGCGCGAAGAGGGAGGTCTCACACGAAGCCACGAAGTCCACGAAGGAAGGGGAGGATGGACAAGGAAGACGGCTTCCGCCGCCGCTGAAGCTCTGGCGGACAGGGAAAGCTGGGGGATCCGCAGATTGACACAGATTGGCAAAGATGAACGGAGCCGCAAAGGAACGCAAAGAACGCAAAAGGAGAGCTGTGGGCGACATGGAGGTGGGAATGCCGAGGTCATGCGTTCGCCTTTCCTATCGGTGGCCCCGTACCGGTTGGTCGCCGCGGCGAGGGGCACATCGCGCCGCGACGGGCGGGCGCTTCGTATCGTCGAGGCGGCCGCCGCCCGCAGCGCGGCCTGCGAACGTGAATTTGGGGCGGGGACCGTGGATGATCAACGACTCCGTTGACTCCGTTGACTCTATTGGGGTTTTTTCACTTTCCTTTTGGCGGGCGGATGGGGAGGAGGGCGACGGGGTGCGGATAAGATTCTGGGTGGTCTGAATCACTCAAGAGGGGCCACTTTCGACCCTGCCTGGTCCCTTTTGACCGCTGACAACAGCCGGCCGGAACTGACCCGTCTATCGTATATGGCGTAAGTTATCGCACGTGGCGTCCGGTGTCGTTCCTCGACAGACCGCCCCACCATTGGAGCTGGGTTTAGCCGCCCAACGCACGATTAGGCCGGCGATGAAACCCAACACGAGCGCGGCCAAGATAGGCACCCACCCCGCGGTCACGCTATAGAGTGCCCTGGACATCCCGCAAACGGCGCAGAATCCCGCGACGACCCAGATGATCCTGGTCCGGTGCCGGAGGTGGGGCCAGCGGGCGGCCGGCAACCCCCAGAGTGCGAACACGGCCGCAACGCACAACACCATGAGCCAAGGCTGCCCGGCGGAAAGCAGCAGCGCCCAAGCGCAAGCGCCCCAACCGAGCCCAGCCATCCGCACAGCCCGCAGGGCCTTCTGGTCGAGGGACTCCTGGCACGGCGCCACCGGGAGCTTCGGCCGTTCGACCACTTTTATCTTGCCCGATTTGATCAGCACCAGCCCCGACAACGAACCCCACACCAACGCCGGGCCCACCAGCACCGCTGGCAGGAAGGAGCAGCCTACCCCGGCGAAGATCAGGGCGCCCGCGATGCCCAGCGGGCTCAACTCGCGCCACGGCCCGCGCGGTGCCCTCACGCCGGCCACGACCAAAGCCCAAAGGACGGCAACGCTTGAGCCTGCCAGGACGAACCCATTCACCAGATCCGTTTCCACAGCCGCGTGTGCAATCGCGGCTCGGGGAAAGCCGCCCGGGTTGGGGACCAGCTCCGGCCAGATCCGGAAAGCCAGGCTCACCAGCGCACGCCCGGCTAACCACGACAGCGCCCCCTGAACGAGCAAAGCCACCCACAAACCGGCCCAGTTCACCTGCAGTCCGGCGGAGGTGGGCTGCGCCTCGGCGTCGCCGGTGTCGAACCAGAACACCTCCTGGTGCTGAATGGTTTGCCACAGGAGAATCAGGCCGGACCAAGACGCAAGGAAGGCGAGGGCCGCCAAAGGGCCCACTTCGGGAGAGGATCTGCCCCATGCCAGCATGCAAATCGCCGTAAGGTAACTGCTGAGGCCAAGGACGAACAAGCCGGTCCCGACGGCGAGGCTCGCGCGGGTTAGAGCGCGTGGGACCGGCTGGTGCTGGCGCCGGTGAGGGTCCAGACGGAAGTACAGGACCAGCATGGCGATCAGTCCGAGATTCCAGCCGATCACTTGGAGGCCGGCCCAGGGATCGAGCGAATCTAACTGCGCTCGAACGCCTGGGTGGGCGTTGCGCCACACGATGAAGCGGCTGTACTCCCACAATCCGAAGGCCAGCCCAGCCAGACCCAGGATGAGCACCGCCGCGGCGCCGGTAAGCGCCCAAGGATTCCGCCGACACCAGGCCACAGCTTGTCGGCTGCGGCTGGCGGGCCGCGCCAGGATCGGTCGATGATCCAAGAACCGGCCCAACTCCTCCGCCAACTCACGCGCCGAGGGGTAGCGGCGTTCAGGGCGCTTTTCGAGGCATTTCAGGCAGATGGTCTCCAGGTCCGACGGCACCTTTCCATTGAGTTTGGACGGGCGCAGGGGCTCGTCGTCCATCACCCGGCGCAACGTCTCCACAGGCGTCTCCCCGCGAAAGGGTGGCCGGCCGGTCAGCAGGTGATACAGGATGGCCCCTAGCGAATAGACATCGCTTTGGGGACCGACTTGATCCAGGCGCCCCGCAGCCTGTTCCGGCGGCATGTAAGCCGGCGTGCCGATGACCGCGCCGCTGACGGTCAGCTTGCTGTCCTGTTGGAAGCGTTTGGCCAAACCGAAGTCGGTGATCCGCGGCTGGCCGTCCGAGTCGAGCAGAATGTTCTGCGGCTTCAAGTCCCGATGCAGCGTGCCGCGTTGATGGGCATAGTGGACCGCTTCGGCGATCGTTTTGACGCAGCCCGCCGCCCTGGCTGCGGACAACGGATGCTCCTTCGCGACCGCGGCCAAATCCTTCCCCTCTACGTAATCCATCGAGAAGTAGTGTTGGCCCTGGTGGTGGCCGACCTCGTGGATGGCCACGATGTTGGGATGCTGCAAGTTGGCCGCGGCCTCCGCTTCGGTATGGAACCGCTTCACCTCCGCCTCGCTGGCCAGATGGCCCGCCAGGATCATCTTCACCGCGACGAGCCGGTTCAAACTGGCCTGGCGAGCTTTGTAGATCACGCCCATCCCGCCCCGCGCGATCTCCTGCAACAGCTCATAATCCCCGAAATATGCGACCGTCGAGCCGATCGCCACGACGTCCGACGAAGTCACGGTGATGGTGCCGTCGGGTGGTGCGGAGTTAACTTCCGGGTTTTCCGTTCCAGCCGCCCGTCGGGCCAGGCAGTTCGGACACATCCCGAGAGGGGCGTCAGCCGGCAGTACGGTGCTGCAATCAGGACACGTTCTAGGAGTACTCATGGGTTGGGTGGGTTGGCGCCGACGGGCGGCGGTTGCCGCTGGCACCCTCATCGGTCAGGGCTTCGGTTTCGAGGCGGTTCGGTCCCGCGCCAGCGGAGGCGGGGTCCCCGGTCCGATGGTTTTCTCCCCGGGGCCCACCGAGGTACGATCTTGTCCCCCTTGAGGCGCGGTCGGAGCGGTGATGACCAAACCCGGGACAGGGGGGGTCCGGAACAGGCACTTGCAGGCCGGGCAGGCGATCTGTTTGCCAGCCAGGCTGGTGCGGCATCTCAAGGTCCGCCCGCAATGAGGACAAGCGAACTTGGATTCGCGCTGAGAACCCGAGTGTTCCATCACCCCATTACACAGGAAAGACGCGCCAAAAGTAACAGCCTATCGGCGAGCTAGCCGGCGAAACGCAGTCGGATTGCGGCCCAGGATTCACTCGCGAAGGACAGCAACGAGATGCCGCATTTCATCCGCGACCTCCCCGGGCTGAGCCACAGTTTGGGCGATGGCTTCCCGGAACAGTTCCTGGTAGCGCCGGCGCAGCCGCGAAACCGCCATCTTGATCGTGCCTTCGCTCACGCCGCGCCGCGAGGCTGCCTCCGCGTACGTGCCGTGGCTCCGGTCGCCCAGCAGGAAGGGACGCAGTTCGTCGAACAGCTCCCGCTGGTTCGACGCCGTGTATTCTTGCTCGAGGCGAGCGAGGACTTGCTCCAGGACCGTCAGCGCCCAGCGTCGCTCGAACAGTTGTTCCGGAGTCCGTTCATCCACCGGTTCCAGCCAATAGCGCCCCTCGGCGTCGGTCGCGTCGAACGAGATGGTCTCCAGGCCGCCGCCGCGTTTTTTTGCGCGCGCGCGGTCACGCTGGTCGGAAAGGAAATGACTCAACGAGGCCAGCAGAAAGGAGCGAAATCGGCCCCGGGCAGACGTCACCCGCTGGATGGCCCGGTGGACGAGTAATTGCGCGAAGAACCCTTGCACCAAGTCTTCGGCGTCGGGTTTGTTATACCCGCGGCGCCGCACGTAGGCGTAGAGGGGGTACCAGTACACCTGGCACAACTGCGCCAGGGCCTCGCCGGCCTTGGATTCCGTGCCTTCTTTAGCCTCCTCCACGACGCTCCAAAGCGTCGTCGCGAAACCGACTTCCCTACAGCGGATGGATCCCGAATTGTCATCCGAGCGTGGCATCTCCCAGATCATCCTTCCGCACCAACGGGAGTCAAGCTCCCAGCCGGTGGTGAAGGTTGGAACCGCGAATGGACGCTAATGGACGCGAATCTGGCGATGGCGGGAGAAAGTGGCCACAAGTGAACGCAAAGAACACAAAAGGGGGAAGGCCAGACGGGGGGTCCGTAGATTGACGCAGATTGGCGGAGATGAACGCAGCCACGAAGGAGCGCAGAGAACACAAAGAGGGAGATGTGGAGACGGCGGCGAAGGGTGCGCTGCCGTAACAAAGAATCCACACCACTTTTCTTGACAGGTCTCGACCGTGCTATAGGACTCGACGAATGCCACCCTAGATGGGCACACCTACGGGCTCAACGCCGCTCACCAGCGGACCAGTCAGACGCTCCTGATGACCAACCACTGGGACTACGGCTACGACGTCCTGGGGCAGTTGACCAGCGCGAAGGGCTTTGAGAGCAGCGGCGCCAGCCGGGCGCAGGAGCAGTTGACCTACGGCTACGATCTGGCCGGCAACTTGCAGTCCCGGACCAACAACGATATGGTCCAGTCGTTCAGCGTGAACAGCCTTTACCCCGTGAGATACGGGACCGACTTTGAACCCGGGCGTTTGGGGACCCCGGCGGGTCAACGGACCTTGCCCACAGGTGGACGGCCGTTATCTCACGGGGTGAATCAACTGACCAGCGTGAGCCGCACCGGCGGGTTCACCGTGGCGGGGGCGACTACGCCCAGCGCCACGAACGTGACGGTGAAGGCCAACGGCGCCGGCGGTCAGGTGGCGACGCTTTACGCGGACAAGACCTTCGTGCGGACCAACGTGTCGCTGCTCAGCGGGAACAATACGTTCAGCGCCGAGGCGGCGGATGCCTTGGGGCGCAAGGACACCAACGCCGTCACGGTCAACCTGCCCGCATCCCTCAGTTACACGTACGACTCGCCCGGTGAGATAGTCGCAGCCGGGCCCCTGGGTGCGACCGTGAGTCCGTTGGCTTTCCGCTGGGGTGGGAGGGTCCGTGTGGTTGCCGCTATCCCACGGGGCAAAAACGGCAATCTCACCAGCGACGGTTACCGGGCGTTCACGTACGACGACGTGGACCAGTTGACGGCGGTGCAGGTGGCCAACGTGTGGCGGAGCGATTTTGTGTATGACGCCTTTGGGCGGCGGCGCATCCGGCGGGAGAAGGTCTGGAAGAACAGTCAGTGGGGAGTGGCGGCCGAAGTGCGGTATGTCTATGCATAAAACCCTTCCCATTGGGCCGGAAGAAGCTCAGCCGTTCTACATCCTGAAGCAAATCGAGAAGGGACTGAAACCGCCTCCTTACAGTCCATGAAATACCAGCTTGTGTTGCAGTGGCCGGCATCCTCAATCAAGGACTATGACGCCATGATTGAAATTGAGGATGCTCTGCTCGCGAACCTGTCTGCGGAGAATGATCTTGATGGACACGACGCTGGTTCGGGCGAGGTCAACATTTTCATTCGCACTGATGATCCAAAACGAGCCTTCAATGAGGTAGAGGCTGCTTTCGGCACACGCGATCTATGGATTGATGCCCGGGTCGCTTATCGCGAGGTCGTGGGGAGTGAATACACCATCCTGTGGCCGAAAGACCTGACCGAGTTCAGGGTCGCTTAACGATGTGAGTGGCCAATGAATGAGGTTGTGTCGAAATTGGCTCATACGATTTGGTCTTGAGTGGGCTTGAGCAAATGATTCACGACACCTATCAGCCCCCTCTTGACAAGATCGACCCCATAAGTCCGCCGAATCCACACCGGGCCGCGTACCTTGACGCGGCGCAACAGTTCTTGGAGGGGCAGAGCCGATGAAGCGTCTTCCCTATCGCGAAGGAACGTGGTTTGCCATTCCGCTGCGAACGAGCGGTTTCGCGGCGGGCATGGTGGGCAAGGCCACTCCTACCGGGAGGGTTATCCTGTGCTACCTTTTCGGGCCGCGCCGCGATCGAGTCCCGACGCTGACCGAGCTCGGGACACTGCTGCCCAGCGATGCGGTCCGCGTCCTCCGGCTTGGCGACCTCTCGTTGGTAAGGGTAAGGGGCAAACGACCATGACTCCGACGGACAACGAAAGGCTGTTTGCGAAGTTCGACCCCAACCCGCCGGCGGATGCAGCGGCCATTCGGAAGGTGGAAAGCGACGCTGCACTTAGGCTGCCGGAGGACTACGCACAGTTCTTGCAGCAAGCGGACGGTGGCGAAGGCTTCTTTGGCAACGCCTACGTCATCCTCTGGCGTGTCGGCGAGTTGGCTGAGATGAACAACGCCTACCAGGTCGCTGAGTTTGCGCCGGGGCTTTTCCTGTTTGGTTCGGACGGCGGAGGCGAAGCGTTCGGCTTCGACGCGCGCACTGAGGCCAAACCGATCGTCTCCGTTCCGTTCGTCGGCATGGATTTGAAGCTTGCTCGGCCGCTGGGCTCAAACTTCAGACGGTTCTTGGAGGAACGCTTCAAGTCCTGACCAGCGGTCAATGCCATGCTCAAACCACATTCGACGAAACCGCGCCCCAGACTGTGCTGGAAAGGAAATCACCGAGATCCAACCAGTCATTTTGGGCGGAAGCCCGACCGACCCGGGGAACAAAACGATCCTGACCCGGCAACAACACTTCGAAGCCGTGCGGTATTGGAACAACATGATTCGAGACCTTCGCAAAGCTCGAGACGCCAAATGCTGACCGCTCGCAGCCCCGAGCTGTCCGCCGAAGCTCGTATATCCGGTCAACCTAGAGAATCCCCTCAGGTACCTGGCCCCGGACCTGGGGATACCCATGCGGAACAAGCTTCCAGCGTGGGGGGTAATAATGCCTACACCTCCCGGCTCAGCAGGTCCTCCAACGCCGGTGCCGCCCGGTTGAGCGCAAGTATATGCCCCTAGACGATGCATGCAAAAGGTACGAGTATCGTCTCGTATTCGTACTCCCGGTACAGGGTTTCGGCTGGTGTCGCATCGACCCGCGACCGCCGTCATCGCTGCCCGGTGAAGAGAAAGGGCCAGCAGCTTTTCACGCCACTATCGTGGAGTTTTGCTACTACCTGGAGAAGATCCGTGCAGGTATCGGCGTCATACATGAACCCAATCACCCGTGCGACGGGCAATGGCTGGCCTTCTGCGTCCGTGACGCGAACGGCGAGATAGTTTATGACTTCACAACTTCGCCGGGAAAGCACAATATCAGAATTGGAAGAACGAGACCCACTGTGAACATTGATCCGGATAATCTGCCGATCCCGGAGTGGATGCAGTTCAGCGCTCCCCCAGTGCTCAGTGGATTTGGATCTATCGCCGAATCCGGCGAGTTCATTGAGGATCTGCGCGACGCGGTCATGGCCTATCACTCGCCTCCACACCAATGAGTTGGCGACAAACGTGAGCCCGCTGAAACCAACATTACCAACAGCATGATGAAACCAAACAGCAGTCCGCTGACAGCCCCGGACTGGGGCGCGACGCGCTGGCTTCGCGCCCTCCGCGGCACATTTCGAGGTTGGCAATCGAGGTAGTTCCGTCATGGTGCGCCGTAAAGTGCAGCGCTGGCTTTCACTCGTGATCGTCGTCGCTGGCCCGCTGGGTTTTGGCCTGCCCGCCACGGCGAGCTTCCCTGACCGCACGGCGACCCCACTCGGCTTGGGCGTTTTCCCCGCAAGCGCGGACGTCGACAACCTACTGGTCGCGCCCGGTCCTGCGGTGGCTGGGCGGGACCAGTTGCTTTACGACGGCACGTTGGTGATCCCGGAGCGGGACGGGAACAACGTGGCGACCGCCTCCTACACGCGGGGGCACGATTTGGGTGGGGGCCGCCAAGGTGCTGGTGGGATCGATGCTCCTTATGTTTAGCACGACGCGCCGCAGACTGACCGAGCTGGAACGGGGGCGGTTGCACCGGCATGCCTTTCCCTCGTTTACAACCCGGTGGATGCAGCGGCTCTCCAACCGACGGATGCTCGCCTACTCAGCCGAGCATTTTCTCGAAGACTACAACCGCGGGGAGGTGGAGGTCGTGACGGGCACGGTTCAGCACTTGGCAGCCGGGGACGAGTGGAACAACGAGGGGCCGATTTACATGCTCGGATTCGAAGGTGGCAACTGGCTCTGGCTGTGTGGCCAGTGGCTCTTTGATTCAAGCATTGTCGAAAAGCATCTGCTGGACTGGTTCGACCAGCATCCGGAAGACGCATGGCCGGACATGGTGCAGGTGGAGCGCCTGCCGGTGACTGGCATGGTGATTTCCGTAAGCGGGACGCCGAGAACGCCCATCGTCGCGTCGAAGTTGGTGGCCCACAAAGACCTTTATTACCTTCGTGAGAGCCACCGTTTCGCAGGGGCACTCGCGAGCCTGGAGGAGGACCTCAAACAGGCTTTCTACGCGGGGCGGCAAGACCTCTGACGCCAATGGTTGCGTCAGTCCGCGGGCATCGCCAGCGAGCGAATTGAGAAATGGGTGGAGCTCTCCGCGATCCAGGGGTTCCCATTCGACCGTTTCCCCCGCTGACACCTCTGGCCGGCAACTTGCAGTCCCGGGCCAACAACGATATGGTCAAGGGGTCACTTCTTATGATTGATTGCCAAGTGACCGTTCGATCTTCCACGGTCCGCTGTCGTCATGGCGCGCAAGCGGAGAGTCGAGTATCCCGGAGCGATTGATGATGTGATGAGTTGGGGAGATTCAAGGCGCACGCAGGCCGCCAACGGGGCCGCAGCCGACTGGGAGTGGACTGGTCGGGTGTTGCCCCTTCAGGGCAAAACAGAATGTGTGTGGCCGTGTTCCCAGGGCGTTGCCCTGGGCTGACGGGTAGCCGCCCTTCGGGCTGAAGAACCGGCGTTGGAACGCCGGCCCAGGATCACATGTCCCTGACGGGACAATTCGCGGTCGAGCGTCACGCCTCAGCGGCGCGGCATCCACGCGCGGCGATCGGTGGCGGGTGTAACACCCCTGCCGAGCACGGACGCTGCGTGTGGGGGTGGGGTTCGGTGATCGGGGACCGGAAGTCAGTTGAGGGGGAAAACGCTCGCCCTCAGCCCATCCCTCTCCCCCGAGGAGAGGGCGAACCGCTCGGCGCCGCTCGGTCCCCGCTCGTCACTGGGCGCTCGTCACTCGTCACCTTTTATGACGACGCCGGCGAAAGGCGGAATAACCGCAAGAGAACAAGAGAATGCAGAGATCGCAAAGCGGCGTGGTTCAGGGTTACCTCCGGTTGCTTGGGTCGCCAACGACGCGAGCTGCCTGTGGGCGTGAGGATTGCCAAAACCCCTTGCGGGGTTTTTTGCGGGCGTGATCAGCAACCCAGAGTAGCTCGTTCCTCGCAACTCTGGGCTGCAAGCTGGGCTCCCTTCGGGATGCCTCCGGAGCTCGCAGCCCGTTCAAAACGCCCAGCCGCAGATTTCGCGGATAGACGCAGCTTGCCGTTTGCCGTGAGGGCAGGCCGCCCGCCTTCAGGGCTGGGTGTGCCAAAGTTGTTCAGCCGTTGGTCTTTGAAATCTGCGCTCATCTGCGTCATCTGCGGATCACTGACCTTGCCACCCTCACCCGCCCCCGCGGACGCGGGGGCACCCTCTCCCATCCGCTGGGCGAGGGCTGCCTCGCCTCTCAGCCGTTCATGAATCCGCCCTGGCACCGGCGCCAGCCGCCTCGAATTAGCTGGACCTCAGTCGCCCTTCAGACTATGAAGCGCGCGATCACTGATCCGCCAACCAGGTCGTCATCGTTCGGTTGTATGAAAAGAAGTCTTCGATTGATCGTGTGTCTGGCCAGCGTCGTGGGAGCCGCGTCCGCCTGGGCCGAGTTTCGCGCGGGCATCGGCGTGCGCGTGGTCACCCCGGAACCCCTCCTGCCGGTCTCGGGCGGCGTGGGCCCCTCGCACCCGGTGTCGCGCAAGGAGGGTGATCTGACGGTGCGCGCCCTGGTGCTGGCGGATGACTCGACGCGCGTGGCGATCGTGAGCGCGGATTTTCTCGGGTTCCCGTCGCTGCTCGGGAACAAGGTCCGCGCGCAGGTCAAGGACATCCCGGGCTCGAACATCCTCATCGGCGCAACCCACACGCACAGCGCGCCGGACTGCTACGGCTTTCCGGACGGCCGCGGCGGATTCGCCAGCGACCCGAAGTACCTCGAGGTGGTTTGCGCGAAGATGGCGGAAGCGATCAACGAGGCCGCCAGCAAGCTGCAGCCCGCCGGGTTGAAGATCGCCACGGGCGAGGCGCGCGGGAAGATCGCCTACAACTATTACGCCGAGCAACTGTACGATCCGCGCTGCCACGTGATCCAGGCTGTCGATGCCCAGGGCAAGCCGTTTGCCACGCTGGTCAATTACGCCGTGCACCCGGAGGTGCTGGGCGCGGACGCCGGGGTCCTCAGTCCGGACCTGGTGGGGCCGCTGTACGAGCGCCTGGCGGAAAAGGGCGGCGGGACGGGTCTGTTCATGAACAGCGCGCAAGGCGGCATGGTGACGGCCGATAACCGTGGGCCGGGGCCAGGCGGGAAGGACGTGCGCGCGTGGTCCGAGTGCGTGCGCATCGGCCAACTCCTGGCCGACGAGGCGCTGCGCATCGTCGCCGACGCGCCGGTGCAAAAAAGCCCCAAACTGTTCTGCGGGGCCAAGACCATCTCGTTTCCGGTCGAGTCGAAGCTGTTGCTGGCGGTGCTCAAGGCCTCCCCACTCGGGTTCTCCGGCGACGAGAACGCGCGCGTGTCCACCCAACTCAATGTAGTCAACGTCGGCAACGCGCAGATCCTCACCATCCCAGGCGAGGCCCTGCCGAACATCGGCTACTACCTCAAACGAAAAATGCGCGGCGACCACCACCTGCTCTTTGGGCTGACTAACGACGCATTCGGTTACATCCTCGCCAAGGTCGATTGGGGCAGCTTCAAGCGGTATGATTACGTCTCCCGCACCTCGCTGGGTGAAATGACGGGCGAGCTGTACATGGACGAGGCCCTGCGGTTCGTCGAGCAAAGCCCGGCGCCCGAGAAGCTCACACCGTAGCGCGACCGCCCGCGCCACGCTCGGAGCGCGGGCCGGCCCGGACGCGGCGCCCCGGTTGGCCGTTCTCGGCCGAGCGGGCAGCGGATCAAGGCGCCGAGATCTTCGCTGTCTTCGAGGCCGGGTCGTACGACGCGGTCAGGCCATGAGCAGCCAGCAACGCCGCGAGGGCCTGGCCCGCCGTGATCTTGTCCAGGCGCGCGTTCACCAACGGCCAGCGCGCCCCCTTGCCATCCGGCCCCGGTAGGCCGCCCTCGAGCTTGGGATCGAGTTCGATTTTCAGGCCCAACTCGCCGGCCAGTTCCCCGAGGGCCTCGCGGACCGGTTGATCGTCCCAACGGAAGGTCTTCGCGCCGGCCGCCCCCGGAGGCAGCTTCGCCAGGGCAGCGGACGATTGGAGGCCCGAGCCTCCCGCGCGCTGTAGGCGCTGGCGGGGCGCGACGTAACCGACGCCGGTCTCGGCGTCCCAAGCCACAGCCAAATGATGATGCGCGATGATCAGCAGCAGTGCCTGCCGGGCGGTGACGCGGTCGAGGCTCACCTCGACGGGCAGCTCGCCCACCGGCTTGGCGCCATCTGGCGGCGAGGCAGAGAGCAGCTCCGGGCAGAGCAACAGGTTGATTTCTGCCAGCCGCGCCAGCGTGCGCAGGGCCGTGCCCAACGGCGTGTCCCGCAATCGAATCTCGGGTTCGACATCGGCGCGTCCGACGTGGGCGGGAAGGGCGGGAGGGTTGCGCCCGGCGGCTTCGAGTTCGTCCCAGGCCTGGTCCCTGGTGAGGACGCGGCCCACGGAGGTCTCGGGGTCCCAGACCAGCGCGAGGCCATTGAGATCGAGCAACGCGAGGAAGGCCTGATGCAGGCTCACATTCTTGAACTTGGCCTCGGCGGTGGCGGGCACCGGCGGAGCGCCGGGCGCGCCGCGGAACGCGGCGGCAACGTCCGGGTCCACCCAGATGTTCGCGCCCAACTGCGACGCGAGCAGCGCGATTAGATCACCGAGCGGCGCTTCGTCGATGAACACCGAGGGCTGCACCTTGCTGGCGGCGGCGGACGGCGGCATGGGCTTCAAGCCGGCGAGCGGATGGTCCAGTTCGCGCAAACGCGTTTCGCGCGTGACGACACGGCCCACCAGGGTGGCCGGGTTCCACACCAGGACGAGCGCGGAGTTCTCGACCAGGGCGGCCAGGGCCTGGAGCGCCGTCAGATTCGAGAGCCGATACTCGACTTTGGGAAGGACCGGTGCTGCGCCGCCCGCCGCCGCCGCGCGACCTGCCAGCACCGGGTCGAGCGCGATGTTCAGACCCGTCTCACGCACGAGATTCGCGAAGGCCTCCAGCCAGGGAGTCTCTTCCTCGACAATCTGCGCCAGGACGTTTGTCGAGCCGAGAGTCTTGGGCAGCGGCTCGGCACGCAAGCGGGCGGACTGGGCAGCCTCGGCCTCGGTTTCCTTCAGGGCGATGCGCGCCACGGTGCTCTCGGGATTCCACACCAACCGGAGGTCGTGCTGGCCCAGGACGGCCTCGAGCACCTGGCGCGCGGTGCGATTCTCGTATTTGACCGTGACCGCGCGCGCGAGCAGGAGCGAGCCGTCTTTGAACCGGGCGGGGTCATTGAGACGCGGGTCGATCATGGTGTTGAGCCCGCCGGTCTTGGCCAGGAGCCGGATCGTCTCGCCCAGCGTCGCGCCATTCACCTGGAAGATGGGCAACACCTCCTCGGCGGGCTCGGCCCCAACCAGGGCGCGGGCCAGCAGACCCGCCAGCGCCAGGCAGACGAAAGTCAACGTCGCGCCCCTGGCCGGCCTCCGGAACGGCGGGCGGGCCGGAGAATTGGGCCGTTGGGAAGAATCGCGCTGCATCGGTCGGACGCAGGAACGGTGGGACAAATCCGCGGGGCCGCGCAATGAAAAACCACCGTCCCAACGACCGGCCGACCGGCTTCACGGTGGACATCGCCCTGCGGGAGCGATAGGGTGCGGGCATGAACCAGCCCGAGTCGTCACCCGCCGCGTCGCCGCGCGCCGCCCTGCCGCCGACTCCGCAGCGCGCAACCGCGCTGGTGCGCCATGAGGCCGAGGCGCCGAAGGAACGGAGCACGTGCGGCTGGCGGCATCTGCTCATCAGCCGCGAGGATAAGCAGAGCGGGGTCGCGGCGTGGGCGCACGCGGTCGATATCGACGGGGCGCGGCTTCACTACCACAAGCGAAGCACGGAGCTTTACTACGTCCTCGAGGGCGAGGGAACCGTGATGCTCGATGGCGTCGAGCATCCGGTGCGCCGGGGCACGCTGGTCCATATTCCCCCAGGAGTGGTGCATGGCGCCACGGGGCGCGTGCGGGTGCTGGTCGTGGGGGTGCCGGACATTGCCGATGACGATCTGTTCTTCCCATGAGCGATCCAAGAGCAGGCCAGCCGAAACTGACGCGGCGCGACGTATTGAAGGGGCTGGCCGGCCTGGCCGCCGCGACCGCCCTGCCCGCTGGAGCCGCCGAGCGGCCGCCGGCGGCCCCCACCGGCGCGCGCGCGCCCGCAGTGAGGCAGCCCGAGGCGATTCGGAGGGAAAACGCGCGGCGCGGCACGCGGGATTGGCTGCTGCAGAAAACCGGCATCGACCCCGCCACGAAGTACCGCTGCCCCTGGATCGAGGGGTATTGTTCGCGCACGAGTGTGCGCGCGGGCGAGTCCGTGGACCTGTTCGTCAGCACGAGGCCCGCGTCGCGATTTACCATTGACATCTATCGCACCGGTTACTACGGCGGCGACGGCGCGCGGCAGGTCTCGAGGCTCGGCCCCTTCGAGGGCGTGGCCCAACCCGATCCGCCGATCGGGCCGCGCCGCGCGCGCGAGTGCCAGTGGACGCCGTGCGCGCGCCTCACCATTCCCAACGATTGGCTCAGCGGGGTCTATGTCGGCAAACTCACCGCCGACCGGGAGGGCTGGCAAAGCTATCTCATCTTCATCGTGCGCGACGATCGTCCGGCCGATTTCATCTTCCAATGCTCGGACACGACCTGGCAGGCCTACAACCGCTGGCCCAGCCAGTTCGCGCTCTACGACGATGGCAAGGAAACCTGGTACTGGGGCCCGGACGTGGATGTGAGTTTCGATCGGCCCTACGGGAAGTACTGTCAGATATTCGACGCCCCGCTCTCGACCGGCTCGGGTGAATGGTTACTGTGGGAATTCCCGCTCGCCTTCTGGCTCGAGCAACACGGTTACGACGTGACCTACATCTCGAACCTGGACACGCACGCCGATCCCCAGGGACTCCTGCGCGCGAAGGGTTTTCTCTCGGTCGGCCACGACGAGTATTACTCGATCGAGATGTTCAACCACCTGCAAGCGGCGATCGCCGCCGGGATCAACCTCGCGTTCCTCTCCGGCAACACGTGTTGCGGACGCATCGACCCGCGGCCCAGTTCCCAAGGCGCGCCGCTGCGCGTGTTCTCGAGGACGGATTTCTACGGGCCGCGCGACGAAGCCGAGATCAAACGCTTTCCGGCGATGGCCAGGCTGCCACACCAGAGCCCGAACGCGAACCTGCTGCTGGGCGCGCGGAGCGTGGCGCCCGTGACCGGCGGCGGTCCCTGGGTCTGCTCGAAGCCCAACCACTGGCTGTTCGCGGGCACGGGGATGAAGGCGGGGGACGGCATCCCCGGCCTGGTGGGATGGGAATGGCACGGCGACCCCGCCCCCTTCCCCGGGCTGGAAATCGTCTCGACCGGGCCGACGGACAACGGGACCGAGAAAGGCCTCTATACGGCCACGCTCTACCCCGGCCCCAAGAGCAACCTCGTGTTCAACGCCTCGACCTGCTGGTGGGGAGACGGACTCTCGGCGCCGCCGGGCTATGTCCGACCCGCGGTCTATACCAAACCGCAGGGACCGGACCCGCGCGCCCAACGCATCACCGCCAACCTGCTGGCACGGATGCGGTCTTCACCTTGATCTCCGCGGTCCACGCCGGGCGAAGCATGGGCCGGATCCGGCAGCCACGGCGCTTCGGATTGGCCGGTCTGGTCATGACCGTCTCGACGCCAGTCTGTCGGAACCACCGGCTGCTGGTTGGAGGGTTGATGCTCGAGCTCGACCGGGACAAGCCGGGCGCCAGGATGCTCTGGCCGGACGCCGAACCAGCGATGAAACGCATCCTGAGCAACACCTCGACGGCGCTGTTTCGGGGCGACTACGTCTATTCGGCGCGTACGTCGGGCGAACTCGTGTGCCTCGAGGCCGCCACGGGACGGCAGGTCTGGGAAACCAACTCGATCACGGAGCCGAAGAACGGCTCGAGCATCCACATCACCGCCAGCGACGAGGCGGTCTGGCTGTTCACCGACCGCGGCGAGTTGATCCGCGCCCAGTTGAGTCCGCCGGGGTACCGCGAGTTCGGCCGGGCGGCGCTTTTGAAGCCCACTTCGAACTTCGGAAGCCGCAAGGTGGCCTGGTCGCCGCCCGCGTATGCCAATCGGCATGTCTTTGCCCGTAGTGATGCCAAGCTGGTGTGCGCTTCCCTGGCCGCTGCCCCGGCGCGTTGAGGCCGCCGCATGCCAGGCCGTTGAACCGCCCGGAATCGACATGCCGGCTTGATCCGCGTCCCGGCCCCCGGTAAAACAGGTTCGTCATGAGCCACACCGCGAACCCCGAACCGATTGGATTATGAACCCTGAAACCAAGCCCGACCCCTCCCTGCCCCGACGCGAGTTTCTGAAATTGTCCGTAGCCACCGTGGGCGCACTGGGAGCAACGGCCCAGGCGGCGGACGCAGTGCCGGAGCCGCCGCCGATGCTCGCCGCACCGCGTACGCAGCCGCTACGACCGGCGCAGAGTTTCAAGTACACGGGCCAGTTCGCCGGTGTGCGCCTGAACCGGTTGGCCTTCCCGATGGGCGGCCTCGGCGCCGGGATGATCTGCCTCGAGGGCACCGGCGCGCTCTCGCACTTTTCGTTGCGCAACCGGCCCGAGGTCTTCCATGAGCCGTGCGTGTTTGCCGCCATTTCGGTGAAGGGTCCCAAGCCGGCCGCGCGCGTGCTGGAAGGGCCCGTGCCGGGCTGGAAGTTGTTCGGCGCGCCCGGCGCCGGCAACGGGGCCGCGGGAACTTCGTTCGGCCTGCCGCGGTACGCGCGCGCGCGGTTCGAGGCGCGGTTCCCGTTCGGCACGGCGGTGCTGTCCGACCCGTTGGTGCCCGTGGACGTGCGCCTGACGGGCTGGAGCCCGTTCACGCCTGGGGACGCGGACAGTTCGAGTTTGCCGGTGGCGGCCCTCGAGTATCAGTTCACCAATCGCGGCAAGGAGAAGCTCGAGGCGGTGTTCTCCTTCAACGCCAAGAACTTCATGGTCAGCGGCCGAAACACCCAGGGCATCCGGTCCACGCCGGGCGGGTTTGTGCTCTGGGGGGCCAGTTCCAAGGAAAAGGCCTGGGAAGAAGGCGCGTTTGCCGCGACGGTGAGTGACCCTGGGGCGAAGGTCAATGCGGCCTGGTTCCGCGGTGGGTGGTGGGACGCGCTCACCTTGGCGTGGAAGGACATCGCCGAGGGGGCCTGCTACGAGCGCGCGCCGGTCACGGAAGGCGGGCCGGCCCCGGGCGCGAGCCTCTTTGTGCCCCTGTCCCTTGACGCCGGCGCCACCAAGACAGTCGTGGTGCGCCTCAGTTGGTATGTGGGGCAGACGAACCTGCATATCGGCAAGGAACCGGAGGGCAGCGCCAAGCCAGAGGAAAAGACGGCCGCCACCAATCACAAGCCCTGGTACGCGGGCCGGTTCGCCGACCTTGGCGAGGTCACAGCCTTCTGGCGCGACCATTACGATGAATTGAAGGAAAAGACCAAGCGGTTCGCCGACTGCTTCAACGACACCACCCTGCCCGGCGAGGTCGTCGAGGCCGTGGCCGCCAACCTGAGCATCCTGAAGTCGCCGACGGTGATGCGGCAGGCGGATGGCCGGCTCTGGGCCTGGGAAGGCTGCAGCGACAACGACGGGTGCTGTCACGGGACCTGCACCCACGTTTGGAACTACGCGCAAGCCATCCCGCATCTCTTTCCGAGCCTCGAACGCACACTCCGGGAAACGGAGTTTGGACCGTCCCAGGACGACAAGGGGCATCAGACTTTCCGCAGCGGGCTCCCGATCCGGCCCGTGGTGCATGATTTCCATGCGGCGGCCGATGGCCAGCTCGGCGGCATCATGAAGGTCTTTCGCGACTGGCGCATCGGGGGCGACACGGAATGGCTGCGCGGGTTGTGGCCTAAAGTGAAGTCGAGTCTCGATTACTGCATCGAGACGTGGGACCCCGGCCACAAAGGCGTGGTCGAAGAGCCTCATCACAACACCTATGACATCGAGTTCTGGGGACCGGACGGGATGTGCACGAGTTTCTACCTCGGCGCGCTTCGGGCCGCGGAACTCATGGGCAAGACGCTGGGAGACGATGTTGCCAAATACAGCGAACTCCTGGCCCAGGGCCTGAAGAAGACCGAAACAGAACTCTACGACGGCGACTATTTCATCCAGCGCATCGAGTGGAAGAACCTGCGGGCCAAGAATCCGCTCGAGGTCAAGAGCATGGTGGGCGATTACTCGAGTGAAGCACGGGCGCTCTTCGAGAAAGAGGGGCCGAAGTACCAATACGGCACAGGCTGCCTGGCCGACGGCGTGCTGGGTTCATGGCTTGCGGCGGTGTGCGGCGTGGGCCAGGTGCTCGACGCCGCGAAAGTGACGAGCCACTTGCGCGCGGTGCACAAGTACAACCTCAAGCGCAACCTGAGCGCGCACGCCAACCCGCAGCGGCCCAGCTATGCGGCCGGAGTCGAGGGCGGGCTGCTGATCTGCACCTGGCCCAAAGGCGGGGAGCTCTCGCTGCCGTTTGTGTACTCGAACGAGGTCTGGACCGGCATCGAGTACCAGGTGGCGTCGCACCTGATGCTCATGGGCCTGGTCCAGGAGGGCCTCGAGATCGTGCGCATCTGCCGGGATCGCTACGACGGCCGGGTGCGCAATCCCTTCAACGAATACGAGTGCGGCCATTGGTATGCGCGGGCCATGTCGTCGTACGGCTTGCTCCAGGGCCTGACCGGCGCGCGCTATGACGCGGTCGAGAAGACGCTCTACCTCGAGCCGAAGATTGCGGGCGATTTCAGAGGCTTCCTATCCACCGCCACCGGCTACGGCACGGTCGGAGTCAAAGAGGGCAAGCCGTTCCTCGACACCAAGTCGGGAACCATCGAGGTGAAGGAGATCAAGTACACCGCCAAGGCGTAACCGCAGCGATCGGCGGCCCTGCCCCGGCGGGTGGCCCGGGCAGGCTGGAACCTCGCTGCTGGAAGGCATGAAGCGAACGATGCTCGTGGGATTGGCGGCTGGCTGCGTCGCGGCCATGTGCCACGGCGAGATCGGCTTCGACGCGGACGCCGGCGCCTGGGTAATGAAGGGCGGGCCCGTCGAGTATCGCCTCCGCCAGCGCGACGGCAGTCTGTATCTCGCCTACCTCGGGCCGGCTGGGCAGCCCGCCTGGAAGCCTCTCGCGGGATCGTGGAGCCAGGGCCGGACCGAGGCCCCGGAAAACGTCTATGACCTCGAGGGCAGGGTCGAAGGGCAGGCGTTTTTCCCGGCGGACCTCGAGTTGGTTGCCTCGAAGCTCGGCAAGCGCGACGGCGCAGTGGATGAGTTCCAACTGGTTTTCCGCCACCGTCAGATCCCGCTCGAGATCGAGGCACTCTACCAGGTCTGGGCGGAGACGGGCGTCCTGACGCGCCGGCTGACACTCCACAATCGCGGGCAAACGCCGTTGCGGGTCGAGAAGGTCCCGTCGCTGGCCTGGCGCCTGCCTCCCGGACGCTACCAACTCGAGTACCTCTGGGGCGGCTGGGGACAAGAGCGCCAATTGGCAACCGAAGAGCTTGGGGCGGGCGTGCGGGCTTTTGTGAATGATCGCGGCCGTTCCTCGAACGGCTACTCGCCCTGGTTCTGTTTGCGGAACCGCTCGCTGGGCGTGCGCTACATGGCGCAACTCGCCTACTCAGGCAACTGGGAGATGAGTTTCGAGCAACGCCCGGACCATCGTCCGTTGGACCAGGCGGACCTGCGCGTCGAGCTCGGCATGAGGTTCGACTCGGGGGGTTCGCTGCTGCTGGGCGCTGGCGAGCATTTCGCGCTGCCTGCCGTGGCGTTCACAGCCTCGGACGGAGAGCTGGACGACGCGGCCAACCAGATGCACCGCTACCAACGGCAGTTCGTCATCCCGCGCCGTCCGGGGAACGAACCGCCGTTGGTGCAGTTCAATTCCTGGTATCCGTTCCCCGGCAAGATGAACGTCGGCGAGATGAAACGATGCGCGGGGCTGGCGGCCGAACTCGGGGCGGAGGTTTTTGTGCTGGACGCCGGGTGGTTCAACAAAACGAATTGGGACCGTGAGATCGGCGACTGGGAGGCCGACGCCATCGCCTTCCCGAACGGCATTGAAGAACTGGCCCAGGACGTGCACGGACGCGGCATGAAGTTCGGGATTTGGGTCGAGATCGAGAACCTGGGCGAGGCGTCGAAGAGTTTCGCGGCGCACCCGGACTGGTGCCTCGCGTGGTCCGGCCGGCCGCTGACGGTCAACGGACGCCACCCGCTCAACTTCGCCAAACCGGAAGTGCGCGCCTGGGCGCGATCGGTGTTGGATCGCCTGGTGCAGGCCTACAAACTGGACTGGGTGAAGATCGACTACAACATTGACGTGATGGAGTCGTTTGACCCGGTTGGACCGCGCCGGGGGGATGTGTTGTACCGGCACCTCGAGGCCTATTACCAGTGGCTGGACGAGCTGCGGGCCGCGCATCCGGGCCTGGTCATCGAGAATTGTTCGAGTGGCGGCCTGCGCTTCGATTTAGGCTTGCTCGCCCACACGCACACGACGTGGCTTTCCGATGAGGTGCGCCCGCGTCCCTCGGTTCAACTGGCCTACGGGGCCACCCTCGAGTTCACCCCCGAGGTCTGCAACCATTGGATGGTGGGCGACCGCGACAACGGGACGGTCGTTTCCACCAACGCACCCGGATGGTGGGACTTCATGTTCCGCGTGCCGATGAACGGGCAATTCGGCATCTCGAGTCGGGTGGTCGATTGGAGCCCGGAGTTGCGCGAGCGGGCTCGACAACAGGTGGCGCTCTATAAGGGCCTGCGCCCGCTCATCTGCGGCGCTGATGTGTATCATCTCACCGCGCCGCCTGCCCACGAGAACCCGACCAACTGGATGGCGTTGCAGTACGTTTCACTGGACCGCCGCCGCAGCGCCGTGCTGACCTACCGCCTGGGCAAGAGCCGCGAGCGCCAGGTATTCAAACTTCGGGGCCTCGACTCGGAGCGGCTCTACCAAGTGCGGCTCGAGGGGCGGGAGGTTGGCGTCCTCACGGGCCGCCACCTGGCCGAGGTCGGCGTCGCCGTTCACCTCGAGGACGAATGGCGCTCGGCCATTCTCGAGGCCGGACCGGGTCCTTGACCCACCCGCCGGGGCACTGGCACCGGTATCCTGTAGGGAAGGACAGTCCTCACGACCTAAAGGTCGGACTACGAACGGCGGAATTACGCCGACGCCGCCGGACGGAAAAGCAGGTAGCAGATCGCGCCGAACGACACCGCGTGGATGATGAAATCCGTGATCGAGTGCAGCGCGCTCAGCGCCAGGTGATAGACCATCCACAGCGCCAGCAGCCAGCGGGCCCAATGGCGGCCGCAGAGCAGGAAGGCCCCTCCGACGACGGCCAGGAGCCGGATGACCAGCAGCAAAGCCGTCTCGATACCCTGTGGCAGGCCAAAACCGGCGTCCCGATGCGCAGCGGCGCCAAGGGAATCCTGGAGGGAAAGGAACACGAGCCCGGCCGTGCCAGCGGCGATGGACAGGCAGCCAATAAAGGTGATCGAGTGTGGTCGCTTGTTCATGGCCGGCGCGCGTGCGCCCAGTGGGCGCACGCAGTCAGGCTAGCGGGCCGCCGACGCGCCGGCTGGCCCGTATCGCGCAGCCCACCCGCCAAAGGCGGCTGCGGCTCACCAGTCCACCACCGAGCCGTCATCGCGATCATAGGTTTCCGGGTTCCGCCAATCGTGGTCGATTTTGCTGGCGAGGGCTTGTTCGTCCAGTTCGATGCCGAGCCCGGGCCGCGTGGGCAGCGTCAGATAGCCCGCCTCGATGGTGAAGGGCTCTTTCAGGCAGCCCTCCCCCAGGCTCACCTGTTCCTGGCAAAGGAAGTTGGGAATCGACGCCGCCAACTGCACGCCCGCCGCCAGCGAGATCGGACCGAGCGGATTGTGCGGCGCGATCGAGGCGTAATAGGCCTCCGCCATGCCCGCGATGAGCCGGACCTCCGTGATGCCGCCGGCGTGGCAGAGGTCCGGTTGGAGGATGGTGGCGGCGCGCTTCTCGAGAATCTCGCGGAAGCCCCATTTCGTGAAGATGCGTTCGCCGGTGGCGATCGGGATGTGTGTGCCCCGGGCGATGTCGGCCATCAGGTCCACGTTCTGGCACTGGACGGGTTCCTCGATGAAAAACGGCTGGTGCGGCTCGAGCGCTTTGACGAGCAGTTTGGCCGTCGCCGGAGAGATGGCGCCATGAAAGTCAATAGCAACGTCGGCGTCCGGTCCGGCGGCCTCGCGGAGACGCGCGAACCGCTCGGCCACCGTATCGACGAAGCCCTTGGTTTCGACGATACGGGCGGGACGCGGCCCGCCGACGCCGGTCTTGAACGTGATGAAGCCCTTTTGGCGGGCCGCCTTGACGGACTCGGGCGTGCCGGCGTGCGCATAGACTCGCACGCGCTGGCGCGTCGGGCCGCCGAGCAGTTCATACACCGGCACCCCCAGCGCCTTGCCCTTGATGTCCCACAGGGCCTGGTCGATGCCGCTGAGGGCGCTGGTCAGGATCGGGCCGCCGCGGTAGAAGGCATGCCGGTAGATCGCCTGCCAATGGTGCGCGACCGGGCGCGGGTCTTTGCCGACGAGATACGGGGCGATCTCGGCGACGGCCTCGGCGCAGGTCTTGGCGCGCCCCTCGAGGATCGGCTCACCCAACCCGACGATCCCGGCATTGGTATGCACCTTCAGGAAAAGCCACCGCGGCTTCACCAGGAACGTCTCGAGCCGGGTAATCTTCAGCGGGTCGCGCGCCTTGATCGGGGCGTTGCTCGAGGCGGCTTCCTCCGCGCCGCGAAGGTTGGCGAGGAGGCCACCGATGCCCGTCGCCGCGATCGAGGCGCGCAGGGCCGAACGCCGGGACAGGAGGGCGGACGAGTGCATGGGCGTTCCCCTAACACAAGGCTTGCGTGATGGCAAGCCATGCACGAACCTGATGCCAGACATCACCCGAACAACACCACCCTTGCACCGGACCGACGACCACGAGCCCCTTGCCCGACCCGCGCACAGCTTCGACGGAGGGTTCCCCACGAAGCCGAACTCGCGCGGACGCCGGCCGGCCGCCAACCCCACGCTTATGTCACTCCCGCGAAACCGCTCGGGCGCCTGGCGCGCCCTCGCGCTCTGCCTGCTTTCGACCGCGGCAGCAGCCCCCGCCCCGGAGAACGCCCTGGACGAGTTGGTGGCGAACTACCTCGCGCGCCGGCCAAGCCACAGCCTCCATGCGGGCATGAGCCTCACCGAGGCGCGCCAAATGCAGGACCGATTCGTCGCGCGCCTTAAGCCCTCCCTCGGGCCGACGGTGGGCTACAAGGCGGGTTTGATCAACAAGGCGGCGCAGCGGAGCCTCGGGCTGACGAACCCCGTGAGCGGCGTCTTGCTCGAGAAAATGCTGTTGCCGGACGGCTCGCGGGTGCCGGTGAATTTCGGCGCCGTGCCGATGTTCGAGGCCGACCTTGTGGTGGTGGTCAGGGATGAGGGGGTCCACTCGGCGACGACCCTGCTGGAGGCTGCGCGCCATCTGAGCGCGGTGGTGGCGTTCATCGAATTGCCGGACCGCATCGCGGCAGCGGACGAGAAGATCGACGGCAACCTGATCACGGCGATGAACGTCAGCGCCCGCCTGGGGGTCCTGGGGGGCCGCCGACCGGTCGAAGCCACGCAAGAATGGCTCGAGGCCTTCGCCAACATGACCGTGACCGCCACGGATGAAACCGGCGCGCAACTGGCCCAGGCCAAAGGAAGCGCGCTCATGGGCAATCCCGTGCAGGTGGTCCTTTGGCTGGCCCGCGACCTGGCCGAGCGCGGCCTCCGATTGAAAGCGGGGGACATGTTGAGCCTGGGCACCTTCGCACCGGCAGTCCCCCCAAAGGCAGGCCAGACCGTGACCGTGAAGTACGCAGGGCTCCCAGGTGGCCTGTTTTCGGCCTCGGTCCATTTCGTGGCTGCCGAGAGTGGGACGCGTTAGACACCGTCGCTCTACCGGCGCAGCTTAAGGCCGTGCGTCCGTGCAAAGGTCTCTTGGCTCAGACCGTTGCGCCGATACCGCTCCAGCCATTGGGTCCGCTCGTCAGGAGGGGTCGCGGCCCGCGCCCGGGGTGAGAACTTGATTCGAGGCGATGCGCTCATCGCTCCAGGTTAGGTGACAATCACACCCCCGCCGCACCACTGCCCCTTCACCGAACGGGTACGTTCAGTTGATGACCGCGAACCGGAACCGGACGCCGGCACGGTCAGCGACCCTCAACTCGCCCGCCACCTCGGCCAACTCCTTCCTCGCCGAGCGATCAAGTTGAGCGACCGCCGCCGGAAACGTCCGGTCGGCCGCAAGAGTCGCTGCCACACCATCTGAATCGTTCGACTGCCCAGCGGGGCGGCGGTTCGCTGCAGCGCCCTGGTTAGGCTGCGGCATTTTCGTGAACACCCTTTCCCGCAAGAACAAATCCGTACGCTGACGCGCCGAGAACACCAGCCATCACCATCTCGAAAACAAAAATGTCTCGGCTGTCGAGGCGCTTCGCTTCCTCAATCCCTCGTCGAGTCTCCTCGTTCGGGGCACGGGCGTAGCGACGCTCGGCCTCGGACCGCCGCTTGGAATCGTAGAGACCGGGGCAGCCGGCCATCAGCAACAAGACAAACGCCATGAACATCAGCAGAAATATCCTTAGCACTTTCATGGCGTGGCATGGTGGTAAGGCGCACGCGCTATACCTCCAGCCAACAGTGGTGTTAATACAACGGAGCCGGCGGCAGGAGCCAAAGTGCCGGTTGACTTTTCATTCTGGCTAATTATAGGCGGCCTGAGGAGGGGCACAAGCTTGATCCTCAGCGGCGCGGCGTGCGGTCCGGCCGACGGGCGGGCCAGCGTGGCGGGGCGGGACCCACGCTGGAACCGGGCCGCGCACGGGTTCAGCGGACGGGATGAGTCGCGCCGCCGGCGAGGTCCGCCTCCAGGAGTGCCTCGACTTCCCGGCGATCGAGCACTGGAATGTCAAACATAAACGTCTGTTTGAGGCGCGCCGCGGCATCACCGACCAGCACGCCCTTGACGAGGCCGGCGCTAGTCCAACCTCCAGTGAGCAAGCCGTAGTAGAAACCCGCGGTCCAGGCATCACCACCGCCGAGGCGGTCCGCCACGCTCACGGGCCGGGCGGCGGGAGATCGGAAGAACGCCCCATCGCGCGAGGCCGCGGCGGACTCCCAGCGATGGTGCTCGAGCGAGTCGACCTGTCGCAGCGTCAAGGCGACGACCTCGAGGTCGAACCGGCTCAACACCGCCGAAGCGAGTGCCTGAAGGTCCTCGTCTTCGAGCGCAGGACTGGTCTCGAGCAAGGCCCGCGCCGAGAAGCGAGCGCAGCCGAGGTCGAAGAACCGAGCCATGTCCTGCACGCTGGTGATCAGGATGTGGACGTGCTCCTCGAGGACTCGCCCCAGGGTCTCACGGGCCGCATCGACCGGCCAGAGCGTGCGGCGGTAGTTGAAATCGAGCCCCACGCGGCAGTCCCCCGGCAGATGATCGACCGCCTCCTCGAAGGCCGCGAGGTTGTAGTTGCGCGGGTGGCCGCTGTGTGCCGCCAGACCGAACGTGATCCCCGAGGTGTGGAACAACCGCGCCCCCGCAAGCACTCCCGGCCACTCGACCATGCCGGCATCGAGCAGCGAAGCGGCGGAATGCTTGCGCTGATAGACCACCGTGTCGGGGCGCGGAGTGCAGCCCGGCTCGAAGATCATCCGCCCGATGGGATCGGTGGCGGGGGCCCAGACGAAGTGGCTGGCGCCGACCCCGTGTTCACGGGCCACGTTCCGCACCGCGTGCCCGTAGGGATTGGCCGGCAGGCGGGTGACAAACGCGCTCGCCACCCCAAGCCGCGCCAAGCCGATGGACACGCTGAACTCGCTGCCCGCCGGCGAGAGTTGGACCAGCCGCGTGCGCTCCGGCCGTTCGCGGTCGGCAGGCATGTCGCGCATCATGACCTCTCCCAGGCCGACGAACGCCGGCGCCGGACCCTGAAGGCGGCGCAGATCGTCCTCGAGCAGGTTCAACGCCGGCGCTGGTGTGATCACGCGTTCTTCTTAGCAGACTGTCCTGCCGGAGTGAAGCCTGCGCTTTCGGCTTTTCGGCTCACGACGGCACTGGGCCGGCGCGGCGGCGATCGGTGGCCGAAACGCGTTGATCGGGACGCGCGACCTCTGGCAGGCTGCGCCTCCAACGCCGTGACAGATCCGATTTCGAATCCGCCGCCGGAAGGCTCGCCGCCGGCCGGGGCGAGTGCCGCCAGGGCTCCCCGGGCCGGAAGCTGGCGTTGGTTCATCTGCGCGCTGCTCTTTGCCGCGACCACGATCAATTACGTCGATCGCCAAATCCTCTCGCTGCTCAAGCCCATTTTGGACGTCGAGTTGGGTTGGACGAACGAGCAGTTCGGTTACGTCAACTCCGCGTTCCAGGCCGCGTACGGGGTGGGTTTGCTGGGATTCGGCTGGTTCATCGACCGGTTCGGAACGCGCCTTGGCTACGCTCTGTCGATCGTGCTCTGGAGCCTGGCGGCCCTCGGGCACGCCGCGGTGCACAGCGTGACGGGATTTCGCTGGGCACGCCTGGCATTAGGGGTGGGAGAGGCCGGCAACTGGCCGGCGGCGGTGAAGGCCATCGCCGAGTGGTTTCCCCAGCGGGACCGCGCCTTTGCCACGAGTCTGTTCAACGCGGGCACCATGGCTGGCGCAATCGTCGCGCCAGCAAGCATCCCGTTGATCGCGCAGAAACTGGGCTGGCGCGCCGCTTTCGTGATGGCAGGACTCGCCGGGTTCCTCTGGCTGGTCCTCTGGCTGGTCTATTACCAGCCGCCCGAGCGCCACCCACGCGTTAGCCGGGAGGAACTCGCCTACATCCGTAGTGACCAGGCCGGAGCGGCGGCGGCGGACACGGGCGGGACACCCGTTTCATGGCTCCAGTTGCTCGGCCGCCGCGAGGCCTGGTCATTCGCTTTCGGCAAGTTCATGACGGACCCGGTCTGGTGGTTCTACCTGATCTGGCTGCCCGACTTCTTCCACAAGACGCAAGGGCTCGACCTCAAGCACCTCGGCTTGCCGATCGTGCTCATTTACCTGATCGCCATCGTGGTGAGCATCCTCGGCGCGCGGGCCGCGGATTACCTGATTGGCAAGGGCTGGGAGACCAACACCAGCCGCAAGCTCTGCATGTTGTTCTTCGCTCTCTGCGAGTTGCCGATCCTGCTGCAGGTGAAACAATCGGGCCTCTGGGGCGCGGTTCTCTTCATCGGACTGGCGTGTGGCGCCCACCAGGCCTGGGCGGCAAACCTCTTCACCACGGTCTCGGACATGTTCCCCAAGCAGGCCGTCGCCTCGGTCATCGGCCTGGGCGGCATGGCTGGCTGCGTGAGCGGCCTTCTGTTCCCAGTACTGGCCGGCCGTTTGCTGGATCGCTACGCGGCCGCGGGAGACGTGGCGGGCGGGTATGCCCGGTTGTTTGCGGTCTGCGGCTCGGCTTACCTCGTGGCCTTCGCGCTCAACCACTTCTGCGCGCCGCGCTTCAGGCCCGTGCCAGGGGGTCAGTGCTGAACGGCGCTTTAGCTAGTGCCTAACACTTTCTTGTTCAAGGGTTTGCGCCGCAGGATATCGCGCGGGATTCCGAACAAGATTTGACGGAAGTTGCGCCTTCGATAAACCGGCAAAAACCAGCAATGGGCGCTTGACGGCGGGGCCGGCATCCACTATTTTCTGTATTAACAGAAGCGAACGAATCGTGCCCGAACTTAGTCCAGTTCAGCAGAAGTTCATCCTCCACTGGGGCGAGATGGGGATCCGCTGGGGCATCAATCGCACTGTCGCGCAGATTCACGCCCTGCTCTTCCTGTCCCCACGCCCGCTCCACGCCGACGAAATCGTCGAGACCCTGGAGGTGGCGCGATCGAACGTCAGCACCAGCTTGAGAGAATTGCAGAACTGGCGGATCGTGCGGTTGGTCCACGTCCTGGGCGATAAGCGCGACCATTTCGAGTCGATGAAGGATGTCTGGGAGATGTTCCGCATCGTGCTCGATGAGCGCAAGCGCCGCGAGATCGACCCCACACTCGCCATCCTCCGTGAGTGCTCGACCCAGGCCGCCAGCGAGCGGGGCACCGACGAGTACACGCACAAACGACTGCGCGAACTGGAAGCCTTTTTGGAAACAACAACGGGCTGGTACGATGCGGTGCGCCGCTGGCCCACCGGCACGCTGACCAAGTTTCTGAAGCTTGGTGACAAAGCGCAGCAGTTGTTGGGAATCGGGTCGGGTTGATGGTTTTTTATTGCCTATTATATTCTGTGAATACCGAAATTACCGATAATAACGTGAATGCCGCTCCCTTCCCCATCCGGCATTGGCTGCTCAAGGTCCGACACCGGCTCCATCACTGCCAACCAGCCGCACTGGATCGCTCAACCAGCACCGGCCGCACCGCGATCTCACAACCGGGCCAACCGCCCGCGCCGCAAGCCGACGGCGAACACGCAGCTTGCGAGTCTGGCGGAAGCGGCGGCGGCGAGGGCCACGGTCGCAGCCACAGCGTGTCGCACACGTTCTTCGAGCTGCCCTGAGCAGAATCGGCTTTGAGTCGCAAGGCCGCTCGAGTAGGATGCGCCCCATGCATTGGGCGTCCTCGAACTCCCCGGCCGCTGGCGTGGGGGGCCTCCTCGCCGCAGCCGGAACCGGCTGGCGGCGCGCGTGGCCGCCGCGCCGCCGTTCGGTGGCCGCTCGGTTGTGGCGGAGCAGGCTGGCCGTCGGGCTGGGACTCGGGTTGGCGCTGCTCGGCTCGGCGGTCCGTGCGGGAGAGACGCCCGCGCGAATCGTCAAGGTCCTGCCGCACCGCCTCGACTTGCGTGGGCGCCACGCGATCTCGCCAAGTTTGTATGAGCGGGATGCGTACCAGGCTTACCTCCGCCGCAACCCGAAGGAGTGCTCCGGCCTCCGATTTGATGTGCAATGGAAGGCCAAACTCGACAAACCGGCTGAGTTAAAGCTGAGACTCGAGGTGTTGACCAGTCAGGGTTCAGGCTCGAAGCCGCTGGTGCTCGAGCAAGCCGTGACCGCCAGGAGCCGGCGGAGTAAGTGGTCCGCTCTAACCCTGGCGGGTGAGGAATTCCGGCGGGTCGGCGAGCCCGTGGCGTGGCGCGCGTCGCTCTGGGACCAGGACCGGCTGCTGGCGGAGCAGAAGTCGTTTCTTTGGTAGGCCAGGAGGTGACATGGCGGCACGGTTCTTCAATACCCTCGCCCGTTGTGTCCAGGAGTTCGTGCCGTTGGACCCTGGCGGCAAGCAGGTGAGCATGTACTGCTGTGGTCCGACCGTGTACGACTTCGGTCACATCGGCAACTTTCGCACGTTCGTGTTCGCGGACCTGGTGCGGCGCTTCCTGGAGTTTCGCGGTTATACCGTGCGGCACGTGATGAACATCACGGACGTCGAGGACAAGATCATCGCGCGGGTGCGCGAGGCCGGAACGCCGCTGCGGGACTACACCCAGCGCTACGAGCAGGCATTCCTGGAGGATTCGCAAGCCTTGAACCTGCTTCCGCCCCACGCACGGCCGCGGGCGACCGAGTATATCCCCAGGATGATCGATCTGATCGGGCGGCTCATGGCCCGTGACCTGGCGTATCGGACGCCGGAAGGATCGGTTTATTTCAGCATCGAGAAGTATCGCGGCTGCGGCTGTCGATACGGCCAGCTCTTGAACTTGAACCTGGAGGAACTGCGCCCGGGCGAGCGGGTGCGCGCCGACGAGTATGCCAAGGAATCGTTGGGGGATTTTGCGCTGTGGAAGGCGCGAGCGCCCGAGGACGGCGCGGTGTTCTGGCCCAGCCCGTGGGGGGAAGGCCGGCCCGGGTGGCACATCGAGTGCAGCGCGATGAGCATGGACCTCCTGGGCGCCAGCTTCGATCTGCACCTGGGCGGGGAAGACCTGATCTTCCCGCACCACGAAGACGAGATCGCGCAAAGCGAAGGGGCCGGTGTGCAGGCCCCGGGCCAGCGGTTCGTCAAGTACTGGGTCCACGGGGCGCACCTGCTGGTCGAAGGCAGGAAGATGAGCAAGTCGCTCGGCAACTTCTACACGCTCCGGGACCTGTTGGCGCGCGGGTTCGCAGGGCGCGAAATCCGCTACCTGCTGCTCACGGCCCATTACCGTGAGTCGTTCAACTTCACCCTCGAGGGATTGCAGGGCGCGCGCGCCGCTCTGGGACGGCTGGACGAATGCCGCGCCAAACTGGCGGAGGTTGCCGGGAGAGCCACGGCCGCGCCGGAGCCCGGGATCGTGGCGAAGTTTACGGACGCGCTGGATGACGACTTGAACATTTCGGCAGCCTGGGGCGCGGTTTTCGAGTGGGTTCGTGAGACCAACCGGAACATTGCCGAAGGGGTGCTGACGCCGGAGGCTGCGGCGGCGGCACTGGCCGCCTGGGAACGGCTGGACGCTGTGCTGGGGATGGGCGCCGCCGCGGCGCTGGACACGCCAGCAGAAGTGACCGCCTTGCTCGAGGCCCGCCAGGCAGCGCGCCGAGCCAGGGACTTTGCCCGCGCCGACACGCTGCGGAAGGAGTTGCAGGCCAGGGGCTGGCTCATCGAGGACACGCCCAAGGGCCCGCGCCTGAAGCGCGCCGCCTAACTCGCCGTTGCGGCGGACCGTATGAAACGGAAAACGGCGGGAGAATGATCGGACTGACGATAACTTTCGCATGGCCTCATTTCCTCCCTGCGCCCGTGCATCCGTGGGCCGGCGAACGCCCGCCGCGCCCATTCGGCCCGCGGTCTGGCCGGTCACGCCCGTTCTTGCCTCATGCAGGCCCTGAGCCAGAGAAGATTCCGTCTTTCGCGGAACATCGAATCCCTCGCGCAACCCGGCGGGGAGCGACTCCTGAAGCAAACGGCTCGTGGCGAGTACCTGGCGCTCGACCAGGCCCAACAGGCTATTCTCGATCGCTTCGACGGGGTGCGGACGACCCGGGAGGTGCTGCAATCGCTGTTCGTCGTCGAAACCCGCCCGCGCCTCCGCCCGTTTTATGACCTGATTCTGACCGCCGTCGCGAAGGGCTTCCTGCTCGAGGAGGAGAGCGAGCCGGAGCGCCCGGCCCCGCGGGCTTTTCAGTGGCGTTTGGGTCCGAGTCCCTTGGCGGCGCTGCTGCTGGCGGGGGTGGGGATCGTGGCAGGGGCGGTGGTGGTTGGGACGCAGCCGATCGGGCCAGTCCAGACGGCGCCGGAATGGCTCGCAGTGGTGGTCCTGACGGCGTTCGGCCTGAGCCTTGCCAACGCCTTTGCAGCCTGTGTGCTGAGTGGTTTCGGGCGGCTGATCCACCGCTCGCGTATCCGGTGGGACCGCGGGCTGCCTTTCTTCGCTTTCGATGCGAGCGATGCGTTCATGGCGGGACGCCGTTGCGAAGTGTGCATGGCGGTTGCGGCGTTTTCCGCGCCCGGTTACCTGTTGGTGGCGGCTGCGCAATGGGAGTCGGCGGCAGGGTTGCTGGCGGGTTGTCTGACGGCGTTGATTCTGGCGTCGCCCTTCGGGAACACGCCTGCGCACGGGCTGCTGCACGCGCTGTTCCGGCGGCGCCACGCGCTCCCCAAATGTGCGGAGGGATTCCTGCGCACGCGGCTGCCATCCCATCTGCTCGGTGGGAAGAACTCCCCCGTCGAGGAGCGCTACCTGGTGGCTCACGCCACCTGGGCTATTGGCTGGCTCGGACTGGTTTGCTGGCTGGCCACCAATCGCCTCGAGCGCGAGGGCAGCGCTTTCATGGAGGCCATGCTCCGACCCGGGGCGGCGACCGCCTGGTCCGCGATGGCGAGCCTGGTGCTCCTGATGACCGCCGTGGTGGCGCCCGCGGTCTGCCTGCTCGGGTTCGTCCTGCAGGGCGTCCATCATCTCGTTGCGCCGCGCTGGTTCAGCGCCGAAGAACGATGTCTCCGCCGCCAGTCAGCCGGCGAAACCCGGTCCCTGCCCGAGCTGACCCGATTCCTCCGTTCAACGCTTCTGTTCTCCCAGTTGACGCCGCCCGAGATCGAGCAGGCCGCCCGGGTGCTGAAGTGTGTCACCGTCCCCGCGGGACAGGTCATCGTCCGGGAAGGAGAGCCCGGTGACGCCATGTTTGTCGTCTATGCAGGAACCGTTGCGGTGTCCAGGGACAACGAGGCAGGGGAGGCGGCGCCGGTGGCAACCCTGGACCAAGGGGATGTGTTCGGTGAGTTGGCCTTGTTGAATGAGGCCCCGCGCAATGGCACCGTGCGCGCGACAGTTCCGACACGCCTTTTGGCGCTGGCACGCGCCGACTTCGATCGCCTGCTGGTGGCCACCCTCGGGGCGGACCGCATCCGGGCCACGGTTCAGGTCTGCGGTTTCTTGCGGCGGCATTATCTGTTCGGCGACTGGCCGCCGCAACCGCTGCTCAGGCTCGCCCAGGCCTTCACCATCCAGGACTATCGCGCGGGCGAGGTGGTCATCGCGCAGGGGCAGACCAATGCGACGTTCTTTTTGATCTACGAGGGGGAGTTCGCTGTTCGCAAGGATGGCGCGCGCGTGGGCACGCTCGGCCCCGGGGATTTCTGCGGAGAGGTCAGCCTGCTGCGGGCCGTGCCGACGACCGCCGAGGTGGTGGCGTTGCGCGCCGGGCGCTGTCTGCGAGTCGGCAAGGAGACCTTCGTGCGCTTTGTGTGCGAGGACTTCCTCACCGGCCTGGCGATCGAGAGCACCGCCGATGCGCGGCTTGGACCGCGTCGCGCGTCATGAGTCTGCTCAAGCTCCTGCCCATCGGCGCCATTGGAGTCATGGCGTACGTCAACCGGGACGCCCTGAGCAAGAGCCTCAATCTGCCGGGGAAGTTCCAAGCCGCCGCCACCGCCGGGACCGAAATGCAACACATCGCCGACGCCGTGACCCGCGAATATGTTGAAACCGAGCAGTTGCCACTGGCCGATTTCAGATCGTTCCTCCGCGACCACTTGCGGTCCCGCGACCGCCTCCGGGACCCGAGCCAGGACCCGTGGGGAACGCCGTTCAAACTGGCGCGGGCGCCCGAGGGCTTCAGGGTTTTGAGCGCGGGCCCCGACAAGCGGTGGAACACCAGCGATGATCTGGTTAGGTCCTATACGTTGGAGGGCGTCGGGACGGGCCCTGGCGCCGGCTCCGCCAAGCCCAACACGCCGGGCACGAGGACCCCGACTGCCGGCCCGCAGCCCGGTGCGGCCCAAACCGCCAGCGGCAGCGCCAGCCTCTCAGGAGAGGCCTTGCAGAAGGTCGTCGGTTTTCAAATGCGCGAAGCCGCCCGTGGCTCGGCCAGGTCCCAGTTTTACCTCGGCCTGCGCTACCTCGAGGGCGACGGCATCGAGCGGGACGTGAACGCCGCCCGGAAGTGGCTGGGCGAGGCGGTCAAGAACGCCAAGGATTCTTCGTTGCGTGACCGGGCCGCCGCCAAATTGAAGGAAGCACAGAAGATGCCGCGGTAACGTTCGGGTCGTGTGGCATTCGGCTCGCGTGCCCGTCTGGAGTGTCGGAATGGGCAAGCCCGCGCCTTAACGCCGCTGTGCGGGGGTGGGCCGCTGTTCCATCGCGCCCGAGGCGGGGACGCCGGCCATATTCGAAAGGACGATGGTCCGACCCGGCCACCAGGGTTGCTCCTGCTTGTCGATGATCAGCGTCCGCGGCAGGAACTCGACTTCGTGGCCGAACAACTCGAGCGTGACGGTGCCGGGCAGAAAGGTCGTGTCAAGGAACTTCACCGAGCCGAAGGGAACGGTCCGGTTGGTGGGTTGAGCGAAATAGATCGTTTGTGGCAGGCGCGGCGCGTCCGTCCCCGCCCCGGGGAACCTGAGTTCCAGGCCCTCGATGCCCAACCTGGGGTGGCGCACTGCCACCATCGGCACTCCCGTGTCCCCCGCCGAAAAGCTGACCTCCCAGGGACCTCGCCGGTTGCGGAGATGCTCGAGCCCGTAGAAGAAGGCAAGGTAGAATCCCAGCGCCAGGACGAACGCCAGGACCGCGTGCTTGAGGATGCCTTCTGATCTCATGCCGGCGCAGAGCCTTGTGGGCGCATTCGCGGGTGTCAAGGCGCGGGCGGCTTCACTTCGTCGTTGCGCCGAGGCTCTCCGCCGTGCGATAGTCCCTCACCCTGCTGGCGGAGCGTAGCTCAGCCTGGCTAGAGCACTTGGTTTGGGACCAAGACGTCGCAGGTTCAAATCCTGTCGCTCCGACCATCCGAGGCGCGCCAACTCAACCCACGACCACGACCTCGTGATCGCGGAGGACCTCGAGGCGGAAAGAGCTCCAACCTTTGCTGACTGTGGCGGCCAGGCGCTGGTTCGCCACCAACAGGCGTACATCCTTCCCGTGCCTTCCTTCCGGAAGCCTCACGCGGACGCGGATCGGCCCAACCGGGATGAACTCCGCAACCGCCCCGCGCCAGGCGGCCGCGCTGGTCAAATTCACCAAATGCAGGATGAACGAGCCGCCCTGACGGTAGAGATGACAGTCGATGAGTCCGGGACCCTCGACCTCGAAGGGTTGCCGGTCCTTCGCCGCCCAGCGCACCACGTTGGCCAGCAAGTCCCCATGATCCGGCAGACTGTCGCGACCGAACCGCCGATCCAGGTCGGCCGGCAGAAACGCCACGCGCCCCCCGCGCGCGGTCTCGCGAACGATCAAGCCAGGGATGCTCGTCCTGGGCTCGCGCATCCAGGCCGTTTCCGGCGGGTAAATCGGGAAGGCCGGGATGAAGGTGGCCAGGACCTGGGCTGCCGATTCGGTGCGGAGGGGAGCACAAACGCCGCCGAAGGGCAGGATGTCGGTTTCGTCAAAGCCACGCAGTACGGGATGCCTCGTTCCCGCTGACGGTGGTTCCGTCGCCGCGCGCGGCCCATCCACCCGGGCGCGCAACTCGGGCGCAAGGCGCAAGTAGGTATGGTGCTGGGCGGCGGCCCATCGCAGCCGCTCGGCCTCGTCTTCGACACGGAGCGGCGCCACCAGGTGCGCCCCGAAGAGATCGCCGAGCGCAAAATCCGGCCTGACTTCGCCCGACTCGTTGAACAGGCTCGAATCGCCGCTGGCCACCAGGCTGCCACCGTCGGCAGCAAAACGGCGGATGGCGGCGACTTGCCGGTCTGACATGGCCGCCAGGTTCGGCAGCACCAGCACCGCGAAATTCGCGGCCTCCTTCTCCAAGTCGTCGGCGTGCAGCGGCAGGTAAGGAATGCGCGCCCGCACCAGCGCCTGGGTCATGCCGCGGAACGGTTGCTCGACGTGGACCTCGGGTTGATCGCGTCCATAGAAGTCCATGTTTGCCTGGGACCAAAGGACGGCCACGGAGGCGACCGGCCGCCGGTTGACCAGCAAGGGCGCGTTGGCCTCGTGCCAGCGGTAGATCGGTTCCGCGGTCTGGTACATCCGCTGATCCTCGTGGTAGGCGCCCACGTGATGCCACCACGGCTGGAGTCCGCCCGCGATGCCTTCGATCATCCAAAGCCGGGCCTCCGCCGCCGGTTTGCTCGCCAGGCGAAACGTCGGCCGTCCAGCCTGGTACATGGCCATGCTCTCGGGGATCAGCTTGTCCCAACCCAGCAGTCCGTGGATGAGTTTCCCGGCCTCGCCGTTGTGTTGAAAGCCCTGCGCTTCGTCGCGCGTTTGGTGATCGAGCATGATGATCTCCGCGCGGCGGCAAATCTCGCGGTAATCCCGGAAGCTGGCGCATTGGCTCGATACCGAGCCGCTATTCATCCCCACCCAGAGGCAATCGGGACCACCGGCGGCGCGGGTAACACGGTTGTTCAGGTCCCAGATCTCGAGACGGCGGGCGTAACTCCAGCGAACCCACTCCCGATAGACAGGATCACGCCAGTTCTTCTCGCGCGGGATCGGCCGACCGGTCCGCTGGCCGAAGCTCCGCGCGCAATGCTCGCAGTAACAGATGCTGTTTCGCCCCAACCCGCTCCAACTGTTGTCGGTGATGCCCTCGGGGTGCGAGCGCTCGATGATCTCGCGCAGTACTCCGGGGAGGTACTCGTGGTAGTACGGACTGTTCACGCAGCTCACGAACAAGTCGCCCGCCTTGTAGGCCTGGCCCGAGGCGTCCACGGCGAACCAATCGGGATGCGCGCGGTAGAATGCCTCGGCGGCGCGGTTCGAGTCCATGCGCGCGAGCACCGCCAACCCGTCCTCGTGCGCCGCGCGGCATAACTCTCCATAGAGGTCGCGCTCGCCCAGGGCGGCGGGCCGATGGTGCAGCGGGAATTGACTCGGGTAATAAGCAAAGATGCCGCCCGCATTGATGATCACTCCCTGGACACGGGTGCGCTTCCAGTACCGCCGCCACCAGGCGATGTCGTACCGCTGCGGGTCAATCTCCGTGATGTTTGTCTGACCCCAGCGGAGTGTGCGCCGATACCAAGGCGGCGGAACCGGCGTCGCCTCGCCGCCAAGACCCCACTCGAGGCCGGCCAGCGCAGCAGCCGCGGTGGCACTGCGGAGGAAATCACGCCGGCTGATCATGCGCCGCCCTTTATAGGCTGCCGCCGGCGGCCGGATCAAACACAGAAGCCGTGCTGAACTGAATGCCGCGAGAGCCGCGGGCGGGACATGTGCAATAATCTGTGACAATTGTTACATATTATTGTCACTTCGCTCGCCGGGTCCCCGGGCGCGAGGCCCCTCTCCTCGGGAGCGGCGAGTTCCGGGCTCCCGGTGCTTCCCAGCACCACGCTTCGCTGCCGGGCCGGCCGGACTTGCCCATTGACGACTCCGCAGACCCAGCCCTACGCTGCTCCAGCATCCGACCGCGTGACACCCGCACCCTCCGCCAACTTCTCCCCGCCCTCCCACCGGGCGCCTTTGGCGCCCTCCTTCGGCCGCTTTCGCATCGTCTCGCGCTGGAGCGCCCGTCTGCTGCTGGGCGCGTTTGCCGGGTTCGTCCACCTCGTCGGTGCCCCGGACGCGGAGCTGGACAACCATCGCGGCGCCCAGCTTTTCGGGTGGGAAGCACTGGCCAGTTGGAGCCAGACCGCGAGCAACCAGACCGAGATCACGCTGGTCTCGCCGGAGATTGTCCCGGCATTCGAGTGGGACGAGTTGGTTGCCTCGTGGAATGCCGAAACGCCCGCCGGCAGCGGCTTGCGGATCGAGGCGCGCCCGCTCGCTGAAGGTCGAGCCACGCGGTTCCGGGTGCTGGGCCTCTGGTCGAGCGATCCGGCCCGCCATCCGCGCGAGAGCGTGCGCGGGCAGCAGGACGAGGATGGCGAGGTTCTGACCGACACCCTGGCGCTCAAGCGGCCGTGGCCCCGGGCACAGTTGCGCTGCACACTTGTCAAGGGAGAAAACGGTGTCGCGCCGCGGCTGACGTGGATCGGCGTCTCGGTGATCCAGACGCGGGCGGCCCCGCCACCGCTCCCCCCGACACGGGCCGCCTGGGGAAAGACCCTTCCCGTGCCGGAGCGCTCGCAGGTGAGTTACCCGGGCGGGGAGACCGCCTGGTGCAGCCCGACGTGCGTATCGATGGTTCTGGCCTATTGGGCGGGGCAACTGGGGCGGCCGGAGTTGGACCGGGATGTGCCTGAGGTGGTCCAAGGGGTGCAGGACCCGGTCTGGGGGGGCACCGGCAACTGGCCCTTCAACACGGCGTTCGCAGGCGCCCTGCCGCGGATGCGGGCCTACGTGGCCCGATTGACGGACATCTCCGAACTCGAGGATTGGGTCCTGGCCGGGGTGCCGGTAGTGGTGTCACTCTCCTATGACATCCTGCGCGGCAAGCCGCAGCGCGAGGCGGGCGACGGGCACCTGGTGGTGTGCGTCGGGTTCACCGCCGAAGGCGACCCGGTAGTCAACGACCCCGGCACCCGCCTGAATGTTCGCAAGACCTTTCCCCGCGCCAATCTCGCGGCGGCCTGGGCGCATTCGCACCAGACGGTGTACATCGTCCTGCCGCGCGAGCGGCTGCCGCCCGCGGACCGTTTCGGGCACTGGCATGGCGGCGGAGCGAAGCCGTAAGCGGCCGGGGCCGCGGTGGTGTTCCCGCGCGGCCAATCGAATGTCCTTGACAAATGCACCCCCGCAACGGACGCGCGCCTTGCGCCGGGCCTACCGGCTCATGCGCGCTCACTACGGCCATCTGCGCTGGTGGCCGGGTGAAACGCCGTTCGAGGTTTGCGTGGGGGCGATTCTTACGCAGAACACGACCTGGACAAGCGTCGAACGCGCCATCGCCGGCCTGAAGCAAGCGGGCCTGCTGGACCCGCGCGGGCTCTACGCCCTCCCCGAGGCGGAGCTCGCCGGGTGGCTGCGCCCGACGGGCTACTTCAACGTCAAGGCCCGGCGGCTGCGTGCCTTCCTGCGGACCCTGGTTGGGGAGTTCGACGCCGACCTCGAGCGCTTGTTCGCGGGCGCGACGGCCGTCGTGCGCGCCCGGCTCCTTGCGATCCCGGGCATCGGTCCCGAGACGGCGGACAGCATGCTCCTCTACGCGGGCGGCCACGGAAGTTTCGTGATCGACGCTTACACGAAGCGCATTTTCTCGCGGCATGGCTGGTGTGCGCCCGACGTGGCCTACGCCGAGCTCCAGCAACTCTGCGCCCGCGCGCTGTCCGAAATGCCCCCGACCGCCACGCTCGATTACTGGCAGGACTACCACGCCCAACTGGTCATGGTCGGCAAGGACTTTTGCCGCCCCCGCTCGCCGCGGTGCGCCGAGTGCCCGTTGCGGCCGTTGCTGCCCGAGGGTCCGCTCAACGCACCGTTGGCGCGGCACCCGCGTCGCGAGTGATCACCTCGGCCACGTTCGTCAGGAGCAGGGGGCCGTCCGCGCCCTTCACGCCGGGGAACCGAAAACCCTCGAATGTCAACCGGCCCACCTGGTCCGCAATCAGGACGGGACGCAGGTCATCCTTCAGGCAGTGCAGCCGGACGTTTTCGAGAACGAGGTTCTCGACCCCGCGGGCGTAGAAGCCCCAGGAGGGCAGCGGCCGCGCATCCACTCCGGGCGACCTGACGGTCAACGGGACCTCTCCGGGTTTCCCCCCGCCTTCGTAATCGATGGTCACATCCCGGAAAACGACGTTCGTGAACGGCGTCCCGGCCCAGCTCTCCACCGAGGCAGCGGTGCGATAGACCGCAGTGGCGCTTGCGCGGCTCACCGTGATCCGCCCGGCGGTGTTGCCCGGTTTCAGCATGAAATGAAACGGCGTGGTCACGCGATGCAAGGTGACGTCCGAAATCAAGACATCGTCGAGGGTCCCGGCTGTGGCATCCCACGCGCCCGGTTGAAGGTTGATGCCGGCGAGCATGTTGAACCGGTTGGAAGTCCGATGCGGATGCACGCCGGGGCCGTAGAACAGGCAGTTTTGGATGATCAAATGGTTCGCGGGGCCGATCAGCCGGATGCCGTTGCAGGCGGAGTTAATGATGCAGTCGGAGATGAGGACGTTCTCCCAATAACGCCCCGCGATCGCGTCGTCGCCCGTGTAAAACTGGCAGCCGAGAATGCTGACATCGCGACAGGGGCGTCCAGGCCAGCCGCGAAAATGAAGGCCGTCCCACCCGCCTGTGATCCGCAGGTTCCGCGCCTGGACCTGTTGGCAGTTCTCAAGCATGACGGCGTAATTGGCCGAGTCGTGGATCGAAAAATCGCGAAAGACGATCTCCCGGGAGTCACCCAGCAGGATCGTGTGAGGGCCGCGCATCCGTTCCTCACCCTGCGGGTCGAAGACCTTGTGGCCGTCGATGAGTCCCGGACCGACGATGGCCACATTGGTGACACCCACGCCGAGGATCAACGCGCGATGCCAATGCGAACGGAACCTGCCCTCGGGCGTGTCCGGCGGGGGTTGATATTCCTGGTAGTGGGCCAGGTTGGTGGCGCCGATCAACGCCGCGCCCGACTCGAGCAGGAGGGTCACACCGCTCTGGAGACGCACGGTGCCTGAAAGGTAACGCCCCGGCGGGAACACCACCACACCTCCCCCACGGGCCGAGCAGTTCGTAATGGCAAGGTTGATTGCCGCCGTGTCCAGGGCCAGCCCATCGCCGGTGGCTCCCGCCTCCCGGACGTTGAAGGAGTTCGAGGCGCCCGCCGCCCACGACGCGGGTCCGGGGTTAGCCGCCGCCAACGCGGCGCACACCAGCAGGACAGCCCACGCGGCGCGGGAGCAAGGACCCAGGTTGAGACATGCCGCGCGCCCGAACGACGCGGATGTGATGTGTTCGCCCTCCAGGTTACGGGGAACGAAATCCGCAACGACCCATCGAGGCGTCGTTCCGCCGACGCCTACCGGTTGGCACATGGCGCTCATGAGCGGGGATACTATTTATGGGCGCCCCGCCGGTCCAGCGCGGCGGCGGTTCGGTGGGCCGCCTCTTTCTCCTTGTCTGGGATGGCTGCTGTGGTAGGAAGCATCGGACGTGGCTCAACCATCCACATTTAACCTGGGCGTTCTCGGCTCGGGCAAAGGGTCGAATTTCGTCGCGCTGGCAGACGCCTGCGCGGCGGGCGAGGTTCCCGCGCGGGTCGCGGTGGTGTTGAGTGACGTGCCGGACGCGGGCATCCTGCAGCGGGCGCAGGAACGCGGCATTCCGGCCCGGTACATTCCGCCCGGGCGATTTCGCACGAAGCTCGACGAGACCTCCGAGCCGGCCTACATCGAGGCCCTGCGGTCCGCCGGCGTGGACGTCGTGGCCCTGGCGGGGTTCATGCGAATACTCAAGGGCGATTTTCTCCGCGCGTTTCCGGAAAGGGTGGTGAATATCCACCCGTCCTTGCTGCCGGCGTTTCCCGGTCTGGAGGCGTGGAAGCAAGCCCTTGATTATGGTGTGAAAGTGACGGGCGTAACCGTGCACCTGGTGGACCAGGGCGTTGACACCGGACCGATCCTGGCGCAGCTTGCCGTGCCGGTGCTGGAGGCGGACACGCCCACCAGCCTGCACGCTCGCATCCAGGAAGCCGAACACGAGCTCTATCCCGCGGCCATCACAGCCTTGCTGCAGGGGCGGGCCGGCACGCCGCGGACGCGCGCCCCGGCGACGAACATTTCCGTCTAATTCATGAACGAGCAGAAGAAACTCCGGCTGGGCTTGCCCAAAGGCAGCCTCCAGCAGGCCACCGTCGAGAAGATGGCGAAGGCCGGCTACAACATCCGCGTCAGCGAGCGCTCCTACATTCCCGCCGTGGATGACCCCGAGTTGGACATCCGCTTCATCCGCGCCCAGGAGGTCAGCCGGTATGTCGAGCACGGCCAACTGGACGCCGGCATCACGGGCCACGACTGGATTCAGGAAAACGGCTCGAAGGTCCACGAAGTGGGCGAGTTTGTGTTCAGCAAGGTTTCACGGCAGCCAACCCGCTGGGTGCTGGCGGTGCCCGAGAGCTCCTCGATTCAATCGGTGCGCGACCTCGAGGGCAAACGGATCGCCACCGAGGTGGTGAACCTCACGCGCCGTTACTTGCGCCAGCACAAGGTCAAGGCCGAGGTCGAGTTTTCCTGGGGCGCCACCGAGGTCAAAGCGCACGAGATGGTGGACGCGATCGTCGAGGTGACCGAGACTGGCTCGTCGCTGCGGGCCAACAAGCTGCGCATTGTCGAGACCCTGTTGCTCTCGACGCCCCGGCTCATCGCCAACCGCCGGGCCTGGGCCGACCCCTGGCGGCGGCGCAAGATCGAGACCCTGGCCATGCTCCTCAAGGGGGCCATCGAGGCCGAGGCGAAAGTGGGGTTGAAGATGAATATCGAACAGAAGAACCTCGCTTCGCTGGTAGAACGCCTGCCGGCCTTGCGCAATCCCACGATCTCGAGCCTCAGCCAGCCCGGCTGGGTGGCCGTCGAGACCATCATCGACGAGCACGTGGTGCGTGAGCTGATCCCGCAACTCAAAGCGGCGGGGGCTGAAGGAATTATTGAATATCCCTTGAACAAGGTGGTATATTGAGGGACCGAAGTTAAGCTATACCGTATGGGTTCATTAAAGAAACGTCGAAAAGCGAAGATCAACCGGCATAAGCGGCGCAAGAAGTTGCGGGCCAATCGCCATAAGAAACGCACCTGGCAGAAGTAATTTCTGCCCGCCGCGGTCAACTCGAACGCAGTTGCAGGGCGCAGCCACGCAGAGGTGGGCTGCGCTCTCTTTTCTGTGAGCGTCCTCACCGATAGCCTCTCTTGTTCCCGCTCGCTCGCGGCCGCGGCGATGCTCGCCGCGTTGGTCCTGGCCGGTTGCACCGGCAGCGGGCGCCTTCCCAAGGCCGCGCGCGCCGCACCTGCGACGACCGGGTCCAAGCCGGCCCTCGAGCGTGGCGCCGAGCGGCGGGGCACCGAAGATCGAAGCGAGGCAGCCCTCAAGCGGCGCAGCGCCGCCTACGCCCATTTCGCCGCGGGGATGGCGTTCGACCTGAATGGCGAGGGCGAGAAAGCGGAGAAGGAGTTTTGGGAGGCGGCGGTGGCGGACCCCGGCAACGAGCGGTTGGCGCTGGACCTCGCCCGGCGCCTCCTCCAGCGCCAGCGGACAGACAAAGCGGTGGAGCTGCTCACGCGCTGCGCCGCGCGGGCCGAGGCCTCGGGGTTGGTCCATGCGTGGCTCGGCTTGGTGCAGGCGCAGGCCGGCCACGCGGACCAGGCGCTGGCCGCGAGCCGGGTCGCCGTAAAGAAGGCGCCGCGTTTGTTCCTGGGCTACCAGACGCAGGCCCAGGTTCACCTGGGGAAGAAGCAGCCCAAGGAGGCCTTGCGGGTGCTGGACGAGGCCGCGCGTCAAGCCGACGCGAGCGTCGAATTCCTGGTCGAGCTGGCGGAGCTCGTTGCCGGCGCGGTGGGCACAAAGACCCTGAGCCTCGAGGAGGCCAAGCCGCGTGCCCAGGCCGCGCTCGAGCGGGCCGCCAAACTGCGGCCGCAACAACCGCTGCTCCTCCAGAGAATGGCCGAGAGCTACAAGGCCATCGGCGAGCTGGGCAAGGCCACCGACTATTACCAGGAGCTGCTCAAGGGCCGCCTGCCCGCCAACCCCGCGTTGCGTCCGCTGCTGCGCGAGCAATTGCTTCAGCTCTACCTGCGCAGTGGCGACAAGACGCGCGCAGCGGAACAACTGCGCGAGATTCTCCGCGAGAACCCCGCCAGCCCCCAGGTCCACTACCTGCTGGGCAGCCTCGCGGCCGAGGACAAGGAATACACCGCCGCGAAGAGCCACTTCGATCAGGCGTTGTCGCTCGCGCCAGATTTCGAGCCCGCGTATCATGAGTTGGCGGGTGTCCTGATCATGGACAACAAGCCGAAGCCCGCGCTGGAGACCCTGGACAAGGCGCGCGAGAAGTTCGCCCCCAACTTCGTGGTCGAGTACTACGCCGGCCTGGCGCAGGCCGCCCTCAAGAATTTTCCCGCCGCGGTCCGGAGTTACACGCTGGCGGAGGTCTTGGGCCGCACCACTGACGACTCGCGCCTCAACCACACGTTCTATTTTCAGATCGGCGCCGCCTGCGAGCGCAAGGGGGATTACGCCGAGGCCGAAAAGCACTTTCGGAAGTGCCTGCAACTCTCGGCCGATTTTGCCGAGGCGCTCAATTACCTCGGCTACATGTGGGCCGAGCGCGGCGTGAACCTCGAGGAGGCCAAAGCGATGATCGAGCGGGCCGTGAGGCTCGAACCCAATAACGCCGCTTTCCTGGACAGCATGGGCTGGGTCCTTTTCAAACTCAAACGGCCCCAGGATGCGCTCCGTTACCAGCAGCAAGCCATCGACAGCGCCGAGAAACCCGACGCGACCCTTTTCGATCATCTGGGTGACATCCAGGCCGCGCTGGGCTGGAGCGAACGGGCACGCGATGCCTGGCGCAAGGCCCTCGAACTCGAGCCCAGCGACGAACTCAAGAAGAAGCTCGAAGCGTCTCCCGCGTCAAAGCCAGCCCTTTAGATCGTGCCCTACCAGTTTCGGAAACACTACACTCGCGAGGAAGCGCGCGGTCTGCTTCCGCGTATCCGTTTATGGCTCAACAGGTTGCACGAGCTACGTCACCTGCTGGCCGATCCGGATCCCGAGCTGAGCCGCCTCACGGCCAAGGGCCACGACCTCGGCGGTGAGCGTGTGAATCGGCGGGTCGGCTTGCTGGCTGAACTCCAGGAATTGGTGAGCGAGTTTCAATCGCGTGAGATTCAGATCAAAGACCTCGAACGCGGCCTGGTAGATTTCCCCGCCATTCTGGCGGGAAAGGAAGTCTTCCTGTGCTGGGAACAGGGCGAGGAGGACGTTGAATACTGGCACGAATTGGACGCTGGCTTCGCGGGCCGGGCGCCGCTATGATTTTGTTTGAACAATTTCGCCAAATGCTGTCCAAACGGGCTGGGGACTTGACAAGTAGTGTAAAACGTTTGGCACGAAAAACGACGATACCGGTGGATACCGAACCGCCGGCCCTACGCGCATCGCCCGCACGCCCGGCTGGCGGCAAAGCGAGCGCATGGAGAATAACAAATGATTAGAGTCGAGAATCTAAGCAAGGCTTTTGGGCCTAAGCTGGCGGTCAACGGGGTGTCCTTCACCGTTGAACGCGGCGAGGTGCTGGGTTTCCTTGGGCCGAACGGGGCCGGGAAGTCCACCACCATGCGGATGGTGACAGGCTTCATCCCGCCCACGTCTGGCCGTGTGTTCGTCGGCGGCCATGACATGGTGGAGGATCCCATCCCGGCCAAACGGCTCATCGGCTACCTGCCCGAAAACGCGCCCGCCTACAACGACATGACGGTGCACGGGTTCTTGCATTTTACCGCCGAATTGCGCGGACTCCGCGGGGACGATCGAGTCAAGGCGGTTCATCGCGCCGTCGAGATGTGCTTCCTGGACTCGGTCCTGTACCAGAGCATCGACACCCTTTCGAAAGGGTACCGTCACCGCACCTGTTTCGCTCAATCGATCATCCATGATCCGGACGTGCTGGTGCTGGACGAGCCCACGGACGGTTTGGACCCGAATCAGAAGCATGAGGTGCGCACGTTGATCCGGCGCATGGGCGAGAAGAAGGCGATCGTCTTCTCGACGCACATTCTCGAGGAGGTGGACGCCGCCTGCTCGCGCGCCATCATCATCGACCGCGGCCAGATCGTGGCCAACGGCACGCCGCGCGAACTGCGCCAGCGCTCCGAACTCGCGGGCGCTGTTTCCGTGCGCGTTCATGGCGTTCCCGCCGGCACCGTGACCCAGCGGTTGCAGAGCCTCGCGGGCGTGCGCCGCGCGGCCATCCTGAAGGACGAATCAGCCGGGGTCTCGGCGCGCGCGTTTCCGCACGCCAACGCCCGCAACGGCGACCTCGAGCAGATGATTTATGACCTGGCGGTGCGCGAGCATTGGAAGCTGAGCGAGCTGCGCACCGAGGAAGGCCGGCTCGATGAGGTGTTCCGGAGCATCACGCTGCCCGACACCACCCGCACTGCCAAGGAATGATTGACGACCGACATGAGCGCATCCACCCAAACTGAAGCGACTGTTCCGCCCGCCGCCGCCTCGGCCGCCTCGGCCGCGCCCGCGCAGGGCCTCGGGCGGCACTCCCACGCCCTGGACAACATCATCACCATCGCCAAGCGCGAGATCACGGGTTATTTCGCGTCGCCCGTGGCCTACGTGTTCATCGTGATCTTTCTTTTGCTCGCGGGCTTCTTCACCTTCATGGTTGGGAAGTTTTTCGACCGCCACGAGGCCTCGCTGAGTTCGTTCTTCGTGTGGCATCCCTGGCTGTACCTGTTCCTGGTGCCGGCCGTGGGCATGCGGCTCTGGTCCGAGGAGCGCCGCCTCGGCACAATCGAGCTGCTGCTGACCATGCCCGTTACCGCCTGGCAGGCCATCGTGGGCAAGTTCGCCGCGTCGTGGGCGTTCCTGGCGCTGGCCCTGGCGCTCACCTTCCCGATGGTGATCACCGTCTGCTACCTGGGCAAGCCGGACCTGGGTGTGATGTTCTGCGGTTACGTAGGCAGTGTGTTCCTGGCGGGCGCTTACCTAGCGATCAGTTGCATGACGTCCGCCATCACGCGCAACCAGGTCATCAGCTTCATTCTCTCCGTGGTGGCCTGCCTCTTCCTCATCCTGGCCGGCTGGCCGCCCGTCACGGAGTTGTTCTCCCAATGGGCGCCCAACTGGCTGGTCGAATTCGTGGCCGGCTTCAGCGTCATGCCCCACTTCGAGAGCGTTCAACGCGGGGTCCTCGACTCGCGCGACCTGACCTTTTTTCTCTCGCTCATCGTCTTCTCGCTGTTCACCACAGGCGTCATCATCCGCAGCCACCGGGCGGGCTGAGCGGCGCGGTCGTTCGCTCAACCCGGTTCAAGCAACCGATTTTCTCCTGCTTATGACAATCGACAAAAAGAAATGGGAACCGCTGCTCTACTCGGGCATCGGGGTCGGCGCCATGTTCCTCATCCTGGCGGCGGTGGGCGTCATCGCCGGCTTCGCCAAGGTTCGGTTGGACCTGACGGCCGAGAAGGTGTACACGCTTTCGGAAGGGAGCCGGAAGATCCTGCGCAAGATCGATACGCCGGTCACCATTCATTTCTATTGCACTCGGTCTGAAAACGACATGCCCGTGCCGCTCAAGAACTACGCCAAGCGCGTTGAGGACCTCCTGTCCGAGTACCGCCAGGCTTCCGGCGGCAAGATCGAAGTGCAGAAGTTCGATCCCCAGCCCGATTCGGATGCCGAAGACCTGGCACGCCTCGACGGCGTCGAGGGTCAGGCCCTGGGGCAGGGGCCGGTGTTGAATCTGGGCGAGAAGGTCTATCTCGGACTGGCCGTCAACTGCCTCGACGCCAAGACCGCCCTGCCGTTCCTCGACCCGTCTCGCGAGAAACTGCTCGAGTACGATCTCACCCGCGCCATCGCGCACGTGGTCACTCCGCAAAAGCCCAACGTGGGTGTCATGAGCGGCCTGCCGGTCTTTGGCCAGATGAACCCCATGATGATGCGCATGGGTCAGCAGGGGGGGGCGGAAGCCTGGGTCTTTCTGACCGAGCTCAAGCGCGATTTCTCGGTGCGGCAGGTCGAGATGACCGCCGACAAGATCGATGATGACATCCAGGTGATGGTGGTGGTGTATCCCGCGAACATCACGGACAAGACGCAATACGCGCTCGATCAGTTTGTGCTGCGCGGGGGCAAGCTGATCGCGTTTCTCGACCCCCTCTCGGTGGTCGATAGCCGCAACGCGATGGGCATGCAGAACATGCTTCAGCGGGCGGCCTCGAGCGGCGCCACGATGGACAAGTTGCTCAAGGCCTGGGGGCTCGAGTTCGAGATCAACAAGGTCATTTCCGACAAGAACTTCCTGACCCAGGTCAGCCGGGGCGACCGTGGGGCGTCCCCTGAGCCCACCTGGCTCTCCCTCACACCCGAGGCGATTGACCGGGACGACGTTGTCACCAGCCAGATTGACAATATTCTCCTTCCTTTCGCCGGCGTGTTCAGCGGCAGCCCCGCTCCCGGGCTCAAGCAGACGGTGCTGCTCAAGACCTCGGCCAACTCGATGCTGGTGGATAAGATGATGGCGCAGTTTGGCGGGGATACCGGCAAGGATTTCTCCCCATCCAACAAGCAGCATCCCCTCGCGGTCCGCCTCACGGGCAAGTTCAAGACCGCCTTCCCCGACGGCAAACCGGCGGGCAAGCCCGAGGACGAGGAGAAGGATAAGGCCGACAAAGACAAGGAAAAGGACAAGGACAAAGGTCCGGCCGAGCCGTCGTTGAAGGAGTCAGCCAAGGACGGTGTGGTGGTGCTGGTCGGGGACACGGACATGCTCTACGACCAGTTCTGTGTGCGGGTGCAGAATTTCTTCGGTCAGAAGCTCATCAGCCCGTTCAATCAGAACCTGATCCTGTTGCAGAACCTGGTCGAGCAGCTCATGGGTGACAGCAACCTCATCGGCGTCCGCAGCCGCGCGGTGCAGAACCGGCCCTTCACCAAGGTCAATCAGATCCAGGCGCAGGCCGAGGAGAACTACCGCGACAAGATCAAGAAACTCGAGCAGAGCCTCTCGGACACGCAGCAAAAGCTCAACGAATTGCAGCGCAACAAAGACGCGAAACAGCAATACATCCTCTCCCCGGAACAGAAGGAGGAGGTCAAACGCTTCCACCAGACCGAAGCGGAGGTGAAGAAAGAGCTTAAAGGCGTGCGGAAACAATTGCGCAAGGATATCGATGCCCTCGAGAACCGCCTCAAGTGGGTCAACATCGCGGGCATGCCCTTCCTCGTCACGGTGGCCGGCATCTCGCTGGCGTTTGTCAAACGGAAGAAAACCGCCGCCAAATGAATCGGAAACAACTCTCGCTCATACTCGTTGCGGTCGTCGTCCTCGGCGGCCTGGGTCTCTGGTTGCGTCAGCGTAATATCAGCTCCTATCGCACCACTCAGGGACGCATGGGCCAAAAGGTGCTTGGCGAGTTCGACCCCAACACCGTCGCCCACGTCCAGATCAAACACGGCACCAACGAGGTCAACCTGGTCAAGCAGGACGACCGGTGGGTGCTGCGCGAACGCGCCAACTATGCGGCCAACTTCACCGAACTAGGCGAGTTGCTGCGCAAGCTCACCGACCTGAAAGTCGTGGCGCCGGTCACCATCGGACCGTCGCAATTGTCACGGCTCGAGTTGGCGGCCTCCGGCAGCGGCGACAAGACGGCCACCCTGGTCGATCTGAAAGACAAGGGCGGCAAATCGCTCAAGAGCGTGCTGCTGGGCAAAAAGCACACACGCCAGTCCGAAAACGCATCCCCGTTGGGCGGCGATGAAGGATGGCCCGATGGCCGTTACCTGATGGTGGACAACAAGCCCGAGTCAGTCAGCCTCGTTTCCGAGGCCTTCAGCAACGTCGAGCCCAAACCGGAGCAATGGCTCAACAAGGATTTCTTCAAGGTCGAGAAAGTGCGTTCCGTGGCGGTCACTTACGCCGTCGCGACGAATTCCTGGAAGCTGGCGCGTGAGACCGAGACCGGCGAGATGAAGCTCGTCGATGCCAGGCCGGAAGAGAAGCTTGATAGCTCGAAGGTCTCGGGCATTCCCAACGCGCTCTCCTATCCGAGCTTCAACGATGTGGTCGCCGACCCGAAACCGGAAGCCACTGGCATGGACAAACCCACCGTGGCAGTCCTCGAGACCTTCGATAGCTTGACCTACACCGTCAAAGTCGGGAACAAGAGCGGCGAAGACGCCTACTACCTGGCTTTGGCGGTCAACGGCGACGTGCCGAAGGAGCGAACTCCAGGCAAGGACGAGAAGCCCGAGGACAAAGAGAAGCTCGACAAGGAATTCAAAGAGAAGACGCAGAAACTCGCGGACAAGCTCAAGCAAGAGAAGGGGTACGAGAAGACCACTTATCTCGTGTCGAAGTGGACGGTGGATTCACTGCTCAAGGAGCGGCATCAGCTCATGAGCGACAAGAAGGACGAGGCCCCCAAGCCGGCAACTCCCGCCCCGCCGCCCGGCGTCGCGGCCCCGGGCCCAGCCACGGCGGCCCCGGTCGAATTGGTGCCGCCTCTCAAGCCGGTGCAGGCCGTTGATCCGGACAAAGTGCCGTTGCCACCGACTCCGCCGGCGCTCAAGATCGAGCAACCCGCCAAGCCGGCCGAGACGAAAGACAAGCCCGCGCCGACCGACGAGAAGCCGAAGGAGAAGCCGTAGAGCCGGCTACTTGATCGTGAGGAGCCGCCGCGCCAGGCGCGAGCGTTTCCGGCTGGCGGTGGCGCGGTGGATCACGCCGGTCTTGGCCGCTTTGTCCAACGCGGAGCTCACGTCGCTCAGCGCCTTGGCCGCCTCGTCCTTCTTCCCCGCGCGCACCAACTGATCGTAGCCTTTCTCGACGCTTTTGAGTTTGGACTTGATCGCGCGGTTGTGAAGGTGCTTGCGCGCACTGTTGCGGACGCGGCGTTCGGCGGATGCGGTATGAGGCATAGTTGCTTGTTTCTAAAAAGTGGGGCAAACGGTAGCGCAACCCATCGCGATGTCAACCGGGTTGTTGTCCGGTTCTGAGCCTCCCCGGAACGCCCTATTCGATCGGGTTGCCTGTGCGCTGGGCCGTGCGGGGCGTCTGTTGGAAGGGGCCGGTGAGATACTCGACCAGGGACTGGATCTGCTCCGGGGACAACGGGCCGCCCTCGGCCTCGGCGAAGGCCGGCATGAGGGTGTTGAGCTTGCCCTTGGTGATGGTGTTCTTCCAGAAGTCGGCGTCGGCGGGATGACCCAGGGTGTGCAGGTTCGGGACCATGGACGCACGGTGCTCGGCCTCATGGCAGACGCCGCACACATCGTTGTAGAGCGCCTCCCCGAGCTTGCCTTTGGCCGACTCGGCGTGGCAGGTGGCGCAGTCGCCGCGGAACACCGCCTGGCGATCGGCCATCGCCACCTGCATGTTGCGCGCCCGGTCGGCCATGGTGGCGGGGCCTGCCGGGATCGACACGCGCACCGTCAGAAACCGGTAACCCGCCGTGCTGTCAATGGTCACGGTCTTGCTCAGAATGCCTGACTTGCCACGCAGGTCGGCCACCACGTCGAAAGTGCCGCTGCTCCCGGCGGCAATCCGCCAGGGAACCACTGGCAGTTTGGCTACCGTGCATCCGCATGACGTGCGCACCGAATTGATCGTCACCTCGGCATCGGTGATGTTCGTCAGACTGAACGTCAACGTCGCTGAGAGTTCGCCGGTCTTGGCGCTGTACTCCTTCATCAACGCGTCCCAGGCAAAGGCCTTCTCCTGTTGCGCCGGTGGCGCCGCGCGGAGGGAAGCAGGATTGGTGGGAGCGGCCGTGGGCAACACCGGGGCGCCGAAGGTCGGCGGCGCCGCGATCCCTGGCGGCGGGGGCACGACCCCGCTCGTGGGCAACGGTCGCACGGGCGACGGAGGCCGGCTCAGAGTCGGGACCGCGGCCGCGCCGGCCGGCGGGGCGAGGTTCGTTCGAGGCGATGGCGGCACGACGGCGGGTGGCGCAGGGAAGAGCGGGGGCAAAGCGGCAATCCCCGGCGGCGGCGCCAGGACGGGCGGCGGGCCGGGAGGCCGCACCGTCGCCACCGCGCCCGTGCTGCCCGCGGCGGGGCGAACGACGGGGGCTGGGACTCGCCCCGGGAAATTCGTCACCACCGTCATGTTGCCCGGGCCAGGCTGTGGCGGCTGGACTACGCGCCCACGGGCCCCCGGGAGCGGCACCGGCGGCAAAGGCGGCAACGGGCGAGTGTCCGCGGCGAAGCCGGCGAGGCACGTGCACGCCACCACGCTCAGCGCGCCACCCCCCACACATCGCCGGGGCGCGCGCGGCGCCGCGGCCGTCCGGGACGCACGGCTCCGCTCGTCGTGAGGCGGCGCCGTGCTGGAAGGATCAAGTCCTGTTCGCATACAGCAGTCTGCCCTTGATACTATTCGCATGAGGGGCTCTTTGACGAGCAAAAAACTGCGGCCATCGTAACGCAGTAACGCAGACTTCCAAGTCCACTTCCAAGTCTGCGGCGCAGTGGCCGACGCAAGGGCAGCACACGAGGGCGGCCGCCCTGGCCTTAGCGCAGGGTACCCGAGAGGAACAGCTCGTTTGACTTTCCTGGCCGAATGAAGTTATGTGTCGTGACTGTCGATGAACTCCCCCTTCTCGACGCCATTCGGCCAGCCCAAAGGCAGGGCCCGGAATGGGCCTGAGCATGGCCTGGCCCCGGAGGGCCGGCAGCGCAAAATCGGTCTTGACGGCTCGCGACCGGGCCGGGGCCCACGCACGAGGACCGAGTGAGCCCAGGGGCTTTCAGCCTCGCGGGCGCGCTGCTCGTGCTGCCGGCGTGCGTCATGCTCTGCCGCCATTACTGGCTGGAGTACCTCGAACGGGATGAGACCGCCGATGTGGAGATGGATTACCTCCTGTGGGCGGCCAAGGGCCTGGGGCTGCCCTTGCTGCTTTGGACGGTGCTGAATGTGGGCGTCTCGAACTGGATGCCGCCGCTGATGCCGGAGGTTCACATGGCCAAACTCGCCGGCGGCGATTGGGGCAACCAACTCTACGGGGTGCTCGGCGCGTCGTTCGCGCTCATGAGCGGGTGCTGGGCAGCCGCCACCCTGGCCTGGGTGCTGGTGCTTTCCCCGTTTCCGGCGGAGACCCGCCGGGACCTGCTGTCGGTGTGCCTGGTCTGGGCGTTGGTGCTGACGCCGGTGAACTGGTTCATCCTGAGGGGGGCGGGGATACCCGGGCTTGGCGTGGCGCTGACCTTGTGGCTCTGGCCCGTGGCGCACTTCGCGCTGCCCTTGAGGCGATGGGAAGTTCGCGTGCCCAGTTACTCGCGCGCGGTAGCCAAGATCAAGTTTGGCAAGTACGCGGCCGCGGAGCAGGAAGTGATCCAAGAGTTGGACAAGTGCGCCGACGATTACGAGGGCTGGCTGATGTTGGCGGAGTTGTATGCGCGGCACTTCCATGACCTGCCCGAAGCGGATCGAACGATCATCGAGCTGTGCGATCAACCGAATCTCTCGGGAGCGCAGATTTCGATGGCGCTGCAGCGGTTGGCGGACTGGCACTTGAAGCTGGGGGACAATCCGCACGGCGCGCGCCGCGCGTTCGAGGCCGTCTGCATCAAACTGCCCGGGTCGTATTTCGCGCGTGAGGCCCAACAGCGCATGGCACGGCTGCCCTCGAGCCGTGAAGAGTTGCTGGAGGAACGGGAGGCCAAACCCGTGCGTTTGCCGGCCCTAAAAGACCCGCTGGACGGGTTTGATGACAGCGCTTCCTCCCAGATCAACCGGGAGGAAGCCGTCCGCGCGATGAACCGGTTTGTGGATCGACTCAAGCATGACCCGAACGACGTCGGGGCGCGCGAGCAGTTGGCGCGGACGCTGGCCGAGCAACTGGGGAAAGTTGACGCCGGCATCGAGCAACTCGAGTTGCTGCTCGGGATGCCCGGCCAACCGGAGGCCAGGCTCGCGGAGTGGCTTGGGCTGACCGCGGCGTGGCGCCTCCGCTACGACCAGGATCCGGAGGCGGCCAAACCGGCGCTCGAACGGTTGGTCCGGGAACACCCGCAATCGCCGCAGGCCTTCTCGGCGCAGCGCCACCTGAACCTGATGGAAAGGGAAGGCCGGTTGCAAGGCGCCGGGCCGCGCCAATCGACGACGAGCTAGCCGCAGCGGCGAGCGCCGCCCCTGGCGCGCGTCATGACCTGGCCAGCGGTGCGGTGAGGCGAACCAAGGTGCCCCCCTCCTGGCCCGGGCCCAGGTCGAAGCGGCCACCCAGGCTCTCGAGTCGCTGCCGCATGTTCCGCAGGCCGTTGCGGGAGTCAGCCGCCTTCCGGTCGAGCCCCGCCAGGCCGCGGCCATTGTCTTCGATCTCGAGGATGAACACGTCCGGTTCGAGCCTGAGCCGGACCCAGGCGCCCGAGGCTCCCGCGTGGCGGACGATGTTGGTGACGGCCTCTTTGAAGGCAAGGAACAGGTTGTGGCGGACATCGGGCGGCACGGTGACGCCCGGCAACTGCGCCGGGACATCGACGCGGCAGCGCAGGCCCGCGACCGAGAGGTACTCCTGCGCGTGCTTGCAGACGTAGGTCACCAGACCATCAAGGGTGTCGTTCGACGGGTTGACCGCCCAGACGATCTCGTCGAGGGTGCGGGCCGTCTCGCGCGCGGTCTGGGAGATCTGGCGGGCGTGGGCCTCGACTTCACCGGGCGAGTCCTTGTCGCTCTCGAGCAATTCGCCGAGCAAGGCGACCTGGGTGAGGCTCGCCCCCAACTGATCATGGATATCACGCGCGATGCGTGACCGTTCCTGTTCGAGTTCCTCCTGTTGCTTCAGCCGGGCCACCTGGCGCTGGAGCCGCTGCGTCGAAAGAAAATGCACGACCGCCACCACGGCCGCGAGGAGGCCGCTGGAGGCCGCGCCGAGAAACCACCTGGTCCGCCAGAAAGGGGGCCGCACGATCAGTTCCACCGCGCTGCCCGCCTCGTTCCAAACGCCGTCCTCGTTGCACGCCGTGACCAGGAAGCGGTACTGGCCTGGCGGCAGTTTCGGGTAGTGCGCAACCCGGCTGTTGCCGGCCTCGACCCAGGCGTTCTCATAGTTCTCGAGGAGGTAGCGGAACCGGCCACGGTCGGGCGCCGAAAGATTGAGGCTCGTATAGCGGATTTCGAGGCGTTCCTTGCCCGGAGGCACGATCACAGTCGGGGGGGGGGCGAGCCGCAGGACGTTCGTTCCGCCCGGCTGTTCGACGTCGTCGATCAGCACCGCCTCGATGAGCACCGGGGGCGGCTGGGGGTTGGGATTGAGCTGGCCGGGGTGGACTGAGACCAGGCCCTTGACGGTTGGGAACCAAAGGCGGCCGTCCCGCGAGCGGCAAGCGCCGGGTTGGGCCCCGATCGTGCACTCGCGCGTCGCCAGGCCATCGGCCTTGAGGTAGGCGCGCGTCGTGATGAACCTGGTCAGGCCGCGGGCGAAATCGTTGAGCTCGCGTTTGGACACGCGCAACAGCCCCTCGGTCGAGCCGAGCCAGAAGTGGCCGAGTTCGTCATCGACAATCGGCCCGATGGTGTTGCTGCCGAGGCCGTCGCGGGTCGTGTAGCGGGTCCATTGACCGCGTTCGAGCCGCCCAAGGCCGCTGCCGAACGTCCCCACCCACAGGACGCCCTCGGCGTCCAGGTGCAGGGAAGAGATGCTCTCCCCGGGGAGGCCGTCGGGCTTGTGGAACGCCTTGAATTGACCGTCCCGATACCGGTTGAGCCCCCCCCCCACCGTGCCGATCCAAAGGTTGCCCTCCGGGTCATCGGCCAGCGCGCGCACCTCATCGGCGGAAAGGCCGTCGCGCGTGGTGAAGTGCCGCCAGGCCCCGCCCGCCCAGCGGGCCAGGCCGCCCTGCGTGCCCATCCAAATCTGGCCCTGCCGGTCCTGGTGCAGGGCCAGGACGCCCGCGGGCAGCGCTTCCGAGCCCGGAGCGCGCTGGAAACGCCCGTCGGCGAACTGGAAAATACCCCCCCCCCGCGTCCCAACCCAGACCTGCCGGCTTCGATCGACCAGCACGGCCCAAACGTGGGTATTCGTGAGGCCCTGGCTCGGGCCGAAATGCCGCTGCGCACCACCCTTCCAGTACGTCACTCCGCCGCCGTTGGACCCGATCCAAAGCCCGCCCTGGTCATCCTCGCACACGGACTCGACCACGCTGGCCGTCAGGCCCCGTGATTCGTCCAGCACCTCGAAGACCTGGCGCTTGACGCGGTTCAACCCCCCGCCGTCGGTGCCAACCCAGCAGCTCCCTTCGCGGTCCACGCAGAGGGACAAAATGACATCGTGCGACAAGCCCTGGCCGCGGGACAACCTGGTGACCTTGCCATCCGGCCCGAACCAGAACACGCCCGCGCCCAGCGTGCCGACCAACAAGTTCCCCTGCCGGTCTTCGCAGGCGGTGGAAACACGCAGCCGCCCCGCAGGCCACGGGTACGGCCCCAAGTCGCGTTCGACGCGGTTCGTGCGAACTTTCGTGATCCGGCCATCCGCCAACCGCCAATGGCCCCCCCCCTGACTGGCCAGGAGAAAATCGACCTTGCGGACGGGCGCATCGAAATCCACCTCGGGCTCGAGGATGCCGGGCACGGCGTTGGCCGCCAAAGCCGCGAGGCGCGTGTCGGTGCCAATCCAGACGGGACCGGTTTCCTCGGCCATGACGAGGCGGGTTTCGCTCGGTTGATCAACGCCAAAGAAGAACACGCTCGGACGCTCGTTCCAGAAACGCCAGAGCTGGCCGTCGGCAGTGTAGAGCCAGACGGCTCCCTGGCTGTCCTGGCAGGCGGAAGCGAGATGCTGTTCGGCCCCGCCTTGACCGATATCGGTGCTGGTGAGCTGACCATCCTTGATGAGCAGGACGCCGGCGTTCTGGGTGCCGACCCATACATCGCCGTGGCGATCCTCGAAGAGTCGGACGATGCGACCGCTGGTCAGGCCGGGGGTATTGCTCTCGTCGAAGACTTTGAACTGGAGGCCGTCGAAACGAACCAGGCCGTTGAGCGTCCCAAACCAGAGGTAGCCGTCCCGCGATTGGATGATCGAGGTCACCGAGTTGCCAGGAAGCCCGTCGTCGGTTTCCCAAACGTCGGTAACGTACGGCACGCCGCCTTGGCGCACGCTGCCCAGGGTTGCCGCCACGCCTTGCGCAAGGGCGCCTGACAACAGAGCCGCCCCCACCAGGGTCCAACGGAGCTTCGGCATGGCCGGATGTTCCGTGCCGCCCGCCTGTCTGTAAAGCGGGAAGCTACTCGACCAGGGCCTGGTAGAAGAGCGTCGAGAACTTCTGGAAGATCCCGTGTTCGTTGAAGGGCAAGTGCTGGACGAACAAGAGCACTGCCGTTTTTTCCTTTGGGTCGATGTTGAAGGTGGTGGTCGCGGCGCCGCTCCAGCCAAACTGCCCCACGGACCCGAGCGAGTTGCCGCGCGCCAATTCCAGGCGCACCGAACCACCCAAACCGAAGCCCTCCGCCTGGTTGCCGTCGATGGTGGCATGTTCCAGGAAGGTCAGGTGGTTGGCGGTCATCAACTCGACGGTCTTGCGCCCGAGAATCTGTTTGCCCTCGAAGCGGCCCCCGTTGAGCAGCATCTGGGCGAACCGAAAGTAGTCGCCCACAGTCGAGAAGAGCCCGGCGCCGCCGCTCGGGAAACCGCGGCCGGCCTCGGCATAGGTGCCGAACGGGGGCTTGGCGGGCTCGCGGAGTTTCCCGTCGGGTCCCTTCTCATAGAGCTTCGCGAGCCTGGCCATCTTCTCCGGTGGCACATCAAAATCAGTGTCCTTCATTCCCAGCGGGCCGAAGACCCGCTCGCGCAGATAGACCTCGAACGGCTGGCCCGAGACCACCTGGACCAGGTAGCCCAGCACATCGGTGTTCATGCCGTACTGAAAAGCTTCTCCGGGCTGCTGGACCAGCGGCAGCTTCGCCAAGCGCTCGATGAACTCCTTGAGCGAGCCGGCCTCGAGGACATCCGCGCGCTGGTACAGGGCCTTTACGGGTTCACGCGCCGAGAAATCGTAGGCGAAACCGGCGGTGTGCGTCAGCAGGTGCTTGACCGTCATGGGCCGCTTCACCTCGACCAGCGTCGGGTTGTCAGCCGTTCCCCCCGTGCAAACTTTGAGGTCCTTGAACTCGGGGATGTAGCGGGTGACGGGATCGTCCAACGCGATGCGGGCCTCCTCGACGAGTTGCATGACAGCGACGCTCGTGATGACTTTCGACATCGAGTAAACCCGGACGATCGTGTCGGGTTGCATGGGCTTGCGACCTTCAAGGTCGCGGTGGCCGAAGGTCTTGAGGTCGAACACGCGTCCGTTGCGGGCGAGCATCAGGATGGCGCCGGCATGTTTCCCCTCATCGATGTAGCTGCGCACCATCAGGTGGAGCCGATCGAGGCGCTCGGAGGAAACGCCGACATCCTCGGGCCGGGCAGCCGGCAGCGACTGCGCGCGCAGGAAGGGGCCGAACGCCGCGAGGACAAGCGCGGCGAAGAGAGAGGCTGAGGCGATGCGTTTCATGGGCTGCTGACTCTAGGGGCCACACTGGCAGTTCCAAGTCAAATGGGGCTGGCTGGCGCCTGCACAACGAACACCAACAACCCCACTGCCCGTCAACCGCCCGTGGGTTCCTTGGCCTGGGGCGGCTGGGGCACGGAGAAGGGAATGGTCCATTCCAGGTCCGGGGCCGTGAATGTGAGCTCTTGCATCCAAATCGGGCCGTCGAGATGCGTGAGCCGCGCCGAGGCCGGGGAGAGCGGAAACTCGAAGCGAGGCGAATAACCTTCGGGCAGGTAGAGAAAGGCCTTCCCCTCGAGGCCGGCCGCGCGATGGAAGGCGCCTGAGAGCACCCCCTTGGCCGCGTCCCACTCGAGGCGCGTGATTTCGTGGCAGCCTTGCAACAGATGCATGTCCGTGCCCACGATTTGAGGCGCGCCGGTGAGCTTGCGAATCGCCAGGATGCGCGAAGACTGTGGAGGCAGCGTGAGTTCGACGCCACCGCGCCGGACACCCAGGAACCTCTGCTCCCAGAACTCGAACACGGAGCAGGCGACGTCCGCAGGCAGGCCGAGTTGCGCGAAGTCAACCGCGCGCGCCTCGGGGCCGGTGTTGAAGTTGAACAAGCCCACCACGTCCCACGCTTCAACCCGATTTGTGGCACGGATGTGCCAGACTGACGGCACGTCGCGAGTGAACAAGTCGAGCGGGCGCATGGGCGGGTTGCCGGGCGGCATGCATTGCTGCATGAGCCGGATGCGCGAAGGCGGCAGGTAACAAAGCTCGTCGCTCCAGGAGATGCTGCAATTGGCCAGGGCCATGATGGCGCCGCGCACCCGCGCCTCCTCGACCCCGGCTTGCATGCGCACGCTCATATCGCAGACTTCGCGATGATAGGGCCGGTCATCGAGCCAGAACCCGGCGGCCAGGGCCAGGGCGTGGTCGCGCAGCAGATCGAACCGGCCCGGCACGCCGGCGTCCAGAGTGTCGTCGCCGCCGATCGTGCTGTTGGCCAGGCCCGCGCCGAGCACCGGCGGGGTTTGGCAATAGCGGATCCAGGCCGGCTCACCCGCGCCTTCGCGGATGGCGCGCATCGCTTGATGCAGCGCGGACCAACCGCGCGTCGAGGCTGGATCAGCCTGGAGGAAATGCTCGCCGCCCGCCGACGCGATGAAATCGATCTTGTAGTAGCTGGCGCCCCACTCGCTCAACTGGCGGAAGGTGTTGACGATGTGCCGGTAGGCGCCGGGGTGCGTCGCGTCCAGGACGTAGCAGTTGGGGTTGGGTTTCCAATACCACCGCCAGTTCACGCGCGGTTTGTCATCCTCGCCGCGGAGCAGCCATTCCGGATGCCGCTGGAACAACTCGCTGGTCTCGGCGACATCGGTGGGCGAGATCCACAGGCCCAACCGAAGGCCGTGCCGCTCGCGCAGTTGGTCCGCGAGCCACCGCAGACCATGCGGGAACCGCTCGTTGGGGACCCAGTCGCCGGTGACGTCGCCCCGCTGCCAGCCGTGGTCGAGTTGCATGATTTCCAGGCCCAGCGGTTTGAAGTGCCGCGCGGCGACCTCGGCGTTGGCCAGCACTTTCTCCTCCGTCATCGCCATGCGGTGGGCGTACCAGGAACACCACAGCCCGGTCGCTCCGGTGCGGACAGGCGCGGCGCTGAATCTGGCGAGAGCGGCTCCGTAGGCCTCGAGCAAAGCGAGAGCGTCGGGGCCGCCCGCCAGATAGACGCGATTGAGTTGGATCGTCTCGCGCGGTCGGAGCACGCGCCCGAGGAACCGCGACGCCGCGTGCAGCGCCAGGCCGCCCGCCGCCGGGCGGAACCTCGCCCCCAGGTCCGGGGCGGCCTCATCGGCGCGCACGTAGCCAATCAATAACGCGGCTTGGGGATCGCGCCCGGCCAACTCGAGCACGCCGCTGCTCTGGTAGGTTCGCTCGTTGCCCGCCTCGAGGGCCGCTGCGGGATCGAACGGTGTGGCGCGCAGCAGTGAATGGCCCTGGATATGCACCGCCGCCGGCGGTTCCCACGCCCGCCCCAGCCACCACCAGCCATGGGCCGGCACCTCGAGCAACCGGGCTGTTCCCAACCGGACCTCGCGGTCGCCCTCGTTGGTGACCCGACCGCCGACGGTGACGACGCCCAGGTCCCCATAGACCCGCAGTTCCCGTTCAACGCGCACGTCCCCAGCACGCCACACCTGCCGCAACTCGCGCGCCTCGCCCAACGGATCGCGCGCGGCGACCACAGTGGATTCGGCCGGACCGGCGGTCAGGTCGCGGCCATCCGCCTCGACCGCAAAACGCACGCCATGCAGCGCGATCGGCAAATCCCTCCGCCAGGCCGCGTCCCAACTCCCGGTGGCCAGATCCACGGCGACCACGAGGCGGTCCTCGCTCAGTATGGCCCGGCCTCCCTCCTGGCGTGCGGAAAGGCCCGGGCCCAAAGCGAGCCCGCGCAATGCCTGGATCGCCTGGTCCCGTGATCGCGCGCGCGCGAGTTCGCCCTCGCTTGAACGCAACGCCCGCTCGTGAAGCCGGCCCGCCAGCCTGGCCGACTGCGCCGATCGGCGTGTCAGCGCGCCGCGAGCCGGCGTGTCAAGCGAGTTCCAGCCATCGAGGGCCGGTTGCAACTCGGCGAGTTCGCGCCGGAGGGTCCCGAGGGCCCGCTCGAGCGCCACGGGCAAATCCTGGGTACCAGGAGCGGTCGCTTTGAACCGCGTTTCGAGGTCGTCGAGCCGCGCGCGCGCCTCGCCCAAGCGGCCCTTCACCAACGCCAGGGCCTCGGCGCTCGAGGCCGGTTTGCCGAAAACCTCGATTTCATACACATCGGTGTGATCCGTGGGGCCTCCCGAGCGGCTCACGAGCAGGCGCACCCGGCTGGTTCGCACCACCGCGAAGGTGGCCAGCCAACTCGAGGACGTGGCGTTCGTCACCGCCGCGACCGCTCGGAATGCTCCGTCGGTCTCGACCTGGATCTCCGCATCCACGATGCCGTCGTTGGTGATCGCCTCGCCGAAAACCGCCACGGCCGAGACTTCCTGCGGCCCGCCGGCGAGAGTCAGGCTGATCCACTGGGGCGCGGCGGCAGTGGGCCGCGTAGGCGCGACCCATTTGGTACGACGATTCCCGTCGCGAATCCGGTCGGGTGCATAAGCATCACCCAGGAAAGCGGAAGCCTCGGCCTCGCTGACTTCGAGTTGCTCCCGCTCTCCTGCTTGCCAATCGGCGGGGATGTTCTCGACCGCAGCTTCAACGACCAGCCCCGTGCCTGCAAGAAAGCCCGAGAGCACGAGCTCCATGAGCGACCGGCGGACGCGCCGTCCCGGCCTCGCTGCGGGCGCATCGGGATGGGCAAGACAACTGGGACGGCGTTGGCATCGGTAGGGCGCGGTCATGGGTCGGGGCGGCAGAGGCGGTTACGTTGCGGAAGGTGAGCAGCAGCGGCGCCTAACGGTCCACCCACGCCCAATCCAAGGCCAGCCGGAGGCCACAGCTCCGTCCGGGGCTATGCATAGCCACCGCCCGGAGATGCGGAGGCCGTTTGTGATACCGAAGGCGTGCGACCGAAGAGCAAACGCAAGCTGTTCAGGACAACGACCACCGTGCTGCCCTCGTGTCCGACGACGCCCACCGTCAACGGAATCAGCCCGAGCAATGCCAGCCCCACCAGCACCGCGACGGTGCCAAGAGAAATAACCAGGTTGGTCCGGATCACGAGGCGCGCCCGCTGGCTCAACCAGTAGGCCGCGGAGAAGTTCTCGAGCCGGTCGTGCATGAGCACCACGTCCGCCTGTTCCAGGGCGGCATCGGATCCCCGCGCGCCCATCGCCACGCCGACATGCGCCGCCGCGAGGCTGGGCGCGTCGTTGACACCGTCGCCGACCATCGCAACGCGGCGCCCGGCCTGGCTGAAGGCCTGGATGGCGGCCACTTTCTGCTCGGGCTTGAGTTCGGCGCGCACGTCCGTCAGGCCGAGGGTCTCGCGCAACACATCCGCCGCCGAGGGCCGGTCGCCGGTCAGCACGACAGCATGCACGCCCATCCGCCGCAACTCCGCCACCACGGCGCCAGCCTCGGGGCGGATCGCGTCGCGCAGCAGCACCCGGCCCAGCAGATCGCCCGTGGCAAGCCAAACCTCCGAGTGACCGGCGCCCGGTTGCGGCAACTCCTCCAGCCGCGCGGCGCAGGCCTGGCTGCCCGTCGAGGCCGGCCGCAGGCTGGCCAACCACTCGCGGCGTCCCAGGAAGACGAGCCGATCACCCAGCCGACCTTCCAAGCCCAGGCCAGAACGCGATTCGAAGTGCGCAAATTCCACAGGCGCCAGGCCCCGGCGCTTTCCGTAGCGGGTGATGGCGCGGGCCAGCGGATGACTCGAGAGCCGCTCGAGTGAGAACGCCAGTTGCCCGACTTCGGATTCGCGGCCCGGGGGAAAGCTCTCGACGCGCTCGACCTCCAGTTCGCCCGTGGTCAGAGTGCCGGTCTTGTCCAGGGCCACCACGTCCACCTCGGCGAGCTTCTCGACGGCGGCCCCGCCGCGGAACAGGATGCCACGCCGCGCTCCCCAGGCGATCGCGGCCAGCACCGCCGAGGGAATCGAGAGCACCAGGGCGCACGGGGAAGCCACCACCAGCAGCGTCATCGCCTGGTAAAACGCGCTCTTCACAGCCGGGGTCGAGCGGAACGGGGGCAGGTGGAAGCCGGCCCACCAGACCGCAAACATGGCCACCGTCAGGCCGAGGATCGCGTAGGTGTAACCGCTCCCGAAGCGATCCGTGAAACGCTGCGACGGCGCTTTGAGATGCTGCGCCTCGCGAATGAGCCGGATGATTTTCTGCAAGGCGCTTTCCTGAACCGGGCGCAGGACGATCGCCTCGACCACGCCCCACAGGTTCAACGTGCCGGCCAGCACGAGGTCCCCCACCCCTTTCTCGACGGGCGTGGCCTCGCCGGTGAGGTTGGATTCGTCACTCGCCGTTTTTCCCTTGACAATCTCGGCATCGACCGGGAATTGCTCCCCCGGCCGCAGCAGCAGGCGGTGCCCGGGCCGCAGCGCCTCGACCGGCGTGGCGTGTTCCCGGCCGTCGGTGTCGAGCCGCGCGGCCGCTTTGGGGGCGGCGCGGAACAGGGAGCGGATTTCGCGCTGGGTGCGGCCCATCGCGTAGTGTTCCAAGGCGCCCGAGAGCGAGAACAGGAACAGGAGCGTGGCGCCCTCGGCCCAAGCGCCGATGGCGGCGCTGCCCGCCGCCACGGTGATCATGAGGAAATGCACGTCGAGCGAGCGACGCTGGAGCCGTTCCCAAATCTCCTCGAGCTGGAACCAGACCCCGAACAGATAGGCCAGGGAATAGGGCAGGACATCGAAGCCGTCGTGCGACCCGTGAAAGTAGCCGATCAAACCAAACAGGCCGCAGAGCAGCGCCGCCAGCAACTGCGGCTTCCATTCCTCGAGGTGGGCCTCGTCCTCAGGGATTTCGACCTCGCGCGGGACGATCTTCGGCCAGGGGATCTGCTGCCAGCGCCAGAACCGAGGGGCCGTCGGACAGGTCACCCGGGCGATGGTGGTGCGGTCGGCCTCCTGCCGGACGGTCAAGCCCCGGCGCTCGACGGGCTCCCCGGGGATGGGGCAGCTTTGGCAGTCGGCCTCGCCTGCCAGCAGACAACAGCGCTCGGCTTCCGGCGCCCGCTGCGCTTCCTCAACGGTGGCGGCGATGCGGCCGCCCAGATCACTGGCGGCCACCCGCCCCAGCGTCGCCACTGAAATGCTGCGGCCGGAGCGATCGATCGTGACCGCCTCGAGCCCCGGCTCCTGCGCCAGCGCGCTGGCCACGGAGCGAACCAGGCAACGCGCCTGTCCAGGCGCGCAGGTGTCCTTGCCAGTCTTGGGCGCGTTCATTGGGTGTGTCGGTGGCGCACGGATCACACTCTCCCCCGATTTGCGCCCGATTACAAGCCGCCGCCCCGGGCGGCGACCAGGGTGGCGGCTGCCGTGAACGCGAACCGGCGTCCAGGCAGCGCAGGGTTACTCAGGCTTGGGCGCCTTGAGCAGCCCCTGGTATCTCAGCCAGTTCGCGCAGGCCTGGGTCCAGGTCGAGCAGGGGTGCTCGCTGTTCCGCACGCCGAAGTCGTGAGCGGCAGTCGCATAGATATGCAGCTCGGCGGGCACACCGGCACGCCGCAACGCCAGGTACATCACCACGCTGTGCTCGGGCGGGCTGATAAGGTCGTCGCCGCCGTGGGCCAGAAAAATCGGCGGCGTGCCCGCGGGGACATGCAGCCCGGGTGAAAGTTCCTCCTTGTCCTTGGGCTTGAGGTAGCCGGGATAGACAAGAATGCCGAAGTCCGGCCGGCAACTGACCTTGTCGGCCTCATCCACCGGTTCGTAGGTTCTCTTCTCGAAGTTGGTGGCGGTCGCGATCACGAGGTGTCCGCCTGCCGAAAAGCCCACCATGCCAATCCGCCGCGGGTCGATGCCCCATTCACCCGCCCTGTTTCGCAACAAACCGATCGCGCGCTGGGCGTCTTGCAGCGGACGCCGCGCCGGTTCGCCCTTGGGCTCGTCCGGGCGGCGAGGCACGCGGTATTTGAGGATCACGCCCGTGACGCCGAGCGAGTTGAGCCAGGCGGCAACTTCCTCCCCCTCGAGTTGCCAGTAGAGGTTCCAGTAGCCGCCCCCGGGACAAATCAGGACGGCGGTTCGGGTGTCGCGGTCTTTGGCGGGCCGGTAGAACGTGAGGCTCGGGCGGCTGACGTCCGTGATCAACCGCGTCGGCTCGGTGACCTCGACCTGCTTGCGATCAAGCGCCGGAGACATCCGCTCGCGTTCGGGGCCGAGATTGCCAGGTTCGTCCGGGACGGGGCCGGGCCAGAGCTCGACCACCAAGGGCGGCTCCCCGCCCGAGAGCGGCGGGAAGGAACTGACCGCCAAGGCAAAGAATAGGATCGAAAGGGTTTTCATCGCTCAGGACGCGGCTAATGCACTGCGGGCAACTGGGCGCGGAGCCGGATGAACATTCCCGAGCCCGAGACACCGAGGTCGGCTTCCGTGCGGGGTGAGGTCGATAGGGAGAGCACGCTCGAGACCACCGTCTCGGAACCGTCGATCGAAGCCCGGCCAAGCAGGTCGTAGCCGATACCCACACCGCCGGGCCAGGCCAGCGTAATCCCCCCCGCGCCCCGAGTGATGTCGAGGCGTGGCCGTTTGAGAAAAGCGTTGAACCAAAGCAGCGCTTGCTCGCGCGCGAGGCGTTTGGCGGTCTGATTCGGTGACTCGACCGGGGGCAGATTCAACAGGTTCGCCTCGTCGAACGAATGCGTGGCGCCGGGATAGACCACGATCCGCATGGGGTTGTAACCCAGGCCCAGCGCGGCCGCGTGTGCCCCGGCCTTGGCAACCATGAGGTCGGGATAGAGGTTCGCTGAGTAGAGCGGGTCGTCGCCGCCATGCTGGATCAGCACGGGCGCATACGGCATGTAGAGGTTGGTGCGCGTGCTCTTCGGATCACCGTAGTAGCCGTAGAAACCGCAGCCTGGGTAATAGACGACCGCCACCTTGAACACCGGCGTGGCCGGAGGGTTCGCGATGCGCGGGGGCGCCGGGACCTCCTTGGACACGGTCGTCCCGTCCAGCTTCAGGAACGACTCCGTCCAAGTGGCGCGGTTGATCGACGGGGACAACACGCTGGCCAGCGAGGTCTCGGCCCCTTGGGAAAAGCCGAGCAGGCCGAGGCGGTTGGCGTCGATTTCCGGGCGGCTTTGCAGAAAAGCCAGTGCTTTGAACACGTCCTTCGGGCGCTCGTAAGCGGGCGAGCAGACGGCGTCGTCGAGAGCCGGGTCCTCGGCCGGGCGGCGACTCGAGAACTCGACCAGCCCGCGCGCCGTGTAGCTGTCCACGAACAGCGAGGCGTAACCATTGGCGGCGAACAACTGGGCGTACTCCTCGAAATGCGTGCTCATCACATTGCCCGCGGGATTGTCGTGAAGCCACAGCCCTCCGACTCCATGCAGCACCACCACCGCCGGGAACGGGCCAGAGCCGTCCGGCACATAGTACCGGGCGCCCACGGGAACGGGGGAGCCGGCGCCGATCGTGATCGCCTGCCCGGTGGCCGCACAGGCCGGCGGAGGCGCATCGAGGACAGCGAAAGCCCAGGCGAGCCCGAGCGTGATCAAGCGCCGCGACCAAGGGTGATGGCTTATGTACATGCTAAGAGACACTGCACTTGTGTATAATTCAGTTGCGGCCACAGGGTCAATGCGCGTCCGGGCGATTGAACGAGGCCTGCTTCCGGCGGACCCAGGCCGCGGCGCCGGCCAGCAGCAGCGTCATGCCCAGCGCGCACACGATGGCGGCGCCCGTGGGCAGGTCCAGACGATACGAGCCGTACAAGCCCGCGATGCTGCCCAGCGTGGCGGCCGCCCAGCCAATCACCAGCCGCCGGCCTAGCGTTTCAGCCAGAAAGTTCGCGCACACGGCCGGCACGATCAGGTAGGAGAACACCAGCAGGACCCCGCCAATCTGGACAAAGCTCGTCACGACCAGGCCGAAGAGGGCGTAAAACAAAAAATCCCACCAGCCGACCGATAGCTTCCCGGCGGCGATAGCGGCGGGATCGAAGGACAAAGCGAGGAACTTCGCGCGGAAGACGAAGTGGATCGCGCCGATGACCAGATAGACCACGAAGGTGCGGAGCACCTGGTCCCGGCCCACCAGCAGCACGTCGCCCACCAGGGTTCGCCGCAGTTCCTCGTTGCCCTCGGCGCGCCCGCTCAACAGCAGGATGCCCAGCGCCGCCGCGACCACATACACGATGCCGATCAGGGCCTCCTGGGGGACATGGCGGCTCTGGACGTTGCGTGTCAAGGAGAAAATAAGCGCCCCAACCAGCGTGAACCCCACCGACCAGAAGTAGGTGTGGACCTCGCGCGCTTCGTGCCCGAGCATCACACAGACGCAAATCCCGAGGGCCGACACTTGCGCCAGCGCCAGATCGACGAAGATGACCTCCCGGCGGACGATGTGCAGCCCGAGGTACACGAGCAACCCGGGCAACAGGAGACAGGCCAGCAGCGGCCATAACATGATGCGCAAGGCTTCACTCATGGGGTCCCTCGCGCGGGTCACTTGCCGCCGGCCAGGGCGCGCGCCAGGCTGCCCACCAGGTAGTCCATCATCTCGAGGTAGCCGGCTTCGGTCCCCTTCACCCCGCCCGGATACTGGGTCACGTTCACCACCACCGCGCCCGTCGCGGCGGCTACGGTCTGGGCCGTCTTCCGATTCTGGAACGGCTCGACCACAATCACCCGCACGTGGTCGGACTTCATCCTGCCAATCACCTCCGCGAGGTGAGCGGGAGTTGGCGGGATGCCCGGTTTGGGCTCGAGGAACAGGTCGAAGGCCAGCCCGAACCGGCGGGCGAAGTAAGGCCAGAGATTGTGATATGCGACCACGTGGTGGCCGCGAAAGGGCGCGAGCTGCGCCTGCCAGCTAACGAGCCGTTCATCGAGCCGCTGCGTGAATTCAGCGAGCGCCGCGCGATAAGTGGCGCTGCCGTCCTGGTCGAGCTTGCAGAACGCCGCGCACAGATGCGCGGCGGCCAACCTGGCATTCGCCGGGTCGATGAGGAAATGTGGATTGCCGGCGGCGTGAAGGTCACCGCCGGATCGGTCCAGGGTGGCGGGCACCTCGAGCATCTCGATGCCCTCCGAGGCGGCAATCCGCCCCGCCGCTCCCGGCGCGAGCTTCGGGTTGCGCGCCCCTTCCACCAGCGGGGGCAGCCACCCCAGCTCCAACTCGGCGCCGCCCTCGATTAGGGCATCGGCGCGATTGAGTTTGACGATGAAGCTGGGCTTGGCATCGACGAAGTGAGGGTCCTCGCCAGGCTTGGTGAGCGTCGTGAGGCTGAGCCGGTCGCCACCCACCGCCTGCGCGATGGCGGCGAGGTCGGGCGTAGTGACCACCACATTGAGCTTGGCCTGCGCGGCAGGGACCGCCAGCAGGCAGGCGGCGAGCGCGAGCCACGCGGCGCGGCGGGGCGTGGCCGCGAGCGAGGCGCACCGCCACCGCAAAGCGCCGAGCGGATGCCGCGGCGTCCGGCGGCAGCAAAGATCGAGGTTGGGGCTGTTCATGGGAGTGAAGTGCTTCCGGTCATGGGCGTCAGGCCGGGCGAGGCATCAGAACTTGTGGGCTCCGTGCGAGCCAAGGAGGAACTCGAACTGAAGCCAGACCGAATGGTCCACGCCCAGTGTTTCCCGCGTGTCGTAGTTGTATTGCAGCCGGATTTTCGAGAACTCGCTCGGGAACCAAGTCAGGTTCGGGGAGAGGCGCCAACGGCGCTCGCGGTCGGGGTCGGGATAGAACGCGGCGCGGCGACCAGCCACGTAGTCCCCGCGCAGGGCGGCCACCCAACCCTTGCGGAAGCCCCAGGCGAGCTGAGAGTACATCCCGTAATCAAGCAGGTTCTCGTCGGGCAGACTCCCCGATGGGTTGCCGGGCCCGGGTGGCCCGCTGAACCCGGACACCTCGTAGCGCCGCAACATGGCTTCCGTTTGCCAAGAGACGAACGGGAAACCGCCGTGTTGGTTGCTGGACTTCCACTTCCAGAACCAGTCAAGGCCATACACCTGGGTGTCGGTCGAGGCGCGGCCCCCAGTGGAACTGATCGAGCCGTTAGGACCCAAGGCGGCAGAGGCGCCCAGCAACAGCGTTTGCGTGTCGCTCAGATCGAACGAGAGGGCGTAACGCGGGGCGAAGAGCAGGTCGCCCACCGATTGCACCGTGCCCGCAGACACCGGGCGTCCAAAGCGCGCGTTGCCGCCGTTGTCGTTGCGAAAGCTCGCGGCGGTTTCGCCGTGACTGTCCTGCACCGCCAGAAACAGCTCGGAGTAGAAGGGCGTGGGCATCAGCCACGAGAGCCGCCCGCCGGGGTTGCGCAAACCGTCGGGGCCGAAGAACCGGCCGTTGACGAGGGGTTGATCGACGAACGCCCACGCGTGGGGATGCATGGCGTTGAGCCGGCCAAACTCCGTGAAGAACTGGCCGGCCTTCACCTGGAGATTGCCGGGCAGCGCGACTGTGGTCAGGTAGGCCTCCTCGAGCTCGAGGCGCGATTCGCCGGCCGAATCCACTTGGAAGATCAAGTTGGCCTGGCCGCGGAAGAACGGGTCCACCGCTCCGTCGAAGGTCGCCTCGAGGTTCTGCACAGTGAACCCGCGCTGTTTGGGGTCATGGCCCCCGGGCTCGAGGGCATCGATGCTGCGCGCCGTCGAAGCACCCGCCGCAAAGAGGCCGTCCAGCGAGAGGTTCATGTAGCTCTTGCCCGCCGCGAGCAGCGGAATTGAACCAGGCGGACGGGCCGGTTCGACCGCCGGTGGTTGGGCCGTGGCTGCGGCATTGCTGGCCGGGTTGACGGAGGGCGGGTTCGTGGGCACGGCACGCAGCGCATCGATCTGTTCCTTGAGCCGGTCGATTTGCTGCTGCTGTTGCGCCCGCTGGCGCGCGAATTCCTCCTGGAGCTGTCGCAGTTGGCGCTGGAGTTCTTCGACCCGCGCGGCTTCCTGCGCGGGCAGCCGGGCGGCGGCCAATGCGATGGCCAGCAGCCAGGCAAATACTCGGATTGACTTCATGATCGGTGTCGAAAAGGTCCGCAGGCGCGCGTCGCGCCAGCGGGGAACGGTTGAGAGTGAGAACCGGCCCGCGGGCCGGCTAGCCGATGGGAAGGGCGGAAAATCCGGGCGGACCGCGCGTAGGGGCCAGACGGTAGTCGCACTCCTGCCGGGGCCGCGGCACAGATCGAAGCCCGGCG
>Ga0233425_10000551_pt1 | contig 95548 bp, 90 predicted proteins | sample Watercolumn_Towu_2_FD_181712 | JGI IMG/M metagenome (GOLD analysis project Ga0233425, IMG submission 181712) | Freshwater microbial communities from Lake Towuti, South Sulawesi, Indonesia - Watercolumn_Towuti2014_140_MG | ecosystem: Environmental > Aquatic > Freshwater > Lake | place...
AGATCGTCGATGTGAACTCTTGGATCTCACCAGCCTGTTATCCCCGGGGTAGCTTTTATCCGGTAGCCACGGCCCTTCCACATGGATCCGTGGGATCATTAAGCCCGACTTTCGTCTCTGCTCGACGCGTTGGTCTTGCAGTCAAGCTCCCTTATGCCTTTGCACTCTTTGGGTGGTTTCCATTCACCCTGAGGGAACCTTTGGGCGCCTCCGTTACATTTTAGGAGGCGACCGCCCCAGTCAAACTGCCCACCTGGCACGGTCCCCCGCCCGGATTACGGAACGGGGTTAGGGTCTAAGCATAATCAGGGTGGTATTTCACTGATGGCTCCACCGAGGCTAGCGCCCCAGCTTCAAAGCCTCCCACCTATGCTACACAAATCATACCCAAACTCAATGCCAAGATGCAGTAAAGCTCCACGGGGTCTTTTTGTCCTACTGCGGGTAGGCCGCATCTTCACAGCCATTTCAATTTCACCGGGTCCCTCGTTGAGACACTGTTCTAGTTGTTACACCGTTCGTGCGGGTCGGAACTTACCCGACAAGGAATTTCGCTACCTTAGGACCGTTATAGTTACGGCCGCCGTTCACCGGGGCTTCAGTTCAAAGCTTCGCTTACGCTAACCTCTCCCTTTAACCTTCCGGCACTGGGCAGGTGTCAGCCCCTATACATCGCCTTGCGGCTTTGCAGAGACATGTGGTTTTGATAACCAGTCACTAGAACCATTTCACTGCGACCCTCCAGCGCTCTGTTTGCACTCACGCCAGAAGGCACCCCTTATCCCGAAGTTACGGGGTCAAATTGCCGAGTTCCTTAACGAGGGTTCTCCCGTTCGCCTTGGTATTTTCTACCCATCTACCGGTGTCGGATTGCGGTACGGACGTCTGGATTTCATCGCTTAGGGGCTTTTCTCGGCAGCAAGGCTCAACCACTTATGCCTTGAAGACTCGCTCTCGTCTCAGCTCAGTCTGCGGATTTGCCTACAAACCTCAACGCCTCAACGGATCGCACCTGCACAACCAATCGCAGGTTGGCCTACCTCGCTGCGTCCCCCCATCGCTCTTTCCAGACGGTGCCGGAATGTTGACCGGCTGTCCATCACCTACGCCTTTCGGCCTCGGCTAAGGGCCGACTAACCCGACGCGGAATGACCTGGCGTCGGAAACCTTAGATTTACGGCGAACACGGTTCTCACGTGTTTATTCGCTACTCATGCCTGCATTCTCACTTCCGCCCGCTCCAGCTGTCCTTACGGTCAACCTTCACCGCTGGCGGAACGCTCCCCTACTGCCCCAGCTTGCGCTGAGACTCATGGCTTCGGTACCAAGCTTAGCCCCGTTAAGTTTTCCGCGCAAGGTCACTAGACCAGTGAGCTATTACGCACTCTTTAAAGGATGGCTGCTTCTGAGCCAACCTCCTGGTTGTTCCAGTAACCTCACCTCGTTTCCCACTTAGCTTGGATTTGAGGACCTTAGCCGATGATCTGGGCTGTTTCCCTTTCGACCCCGAAACTCATCTCCCGGAGTCCGACTGCCATGCTATGGAGTACCGGCATTTGGAGTTTGGTTGAGTTCAGTAAGCGGTAAGCCCCTTAGCTCATCCAGTGCTCTACCTCCGGCACTAAACACATGACGCTAGCCCTAAAGCTATTTCGGGGAGAACAAGCTATCTCCGAGTTCGTTTGGCATATCACCTCTACCCACAGCTCATCCCCTAACTTTGCAACGTTAGTAGGTTCGGGCCTCCACGAGCGATTAGACTCGCTTCACCCTGGCCATGGGTAGCTCACCCGGTTTCGTGTCTAATCCCAGCGACTATACGCCCTATTCAGACTCGCTTTCGCTACGGCTACGGGTGTCACTCCCTTAACCTCGCCACTGAGATTAACTCGCAGGCTCATTCTCCAAGAGGCACGCCGTCAGGCATAGCGCCGCGCACATGCTTTCGCAATAGCACCGACACGCCATTAGCCCTCCGACTGCTTGTAAGCTTACGGTTTCAGGTTCTATTTCACTCCCCTAACAGGGGGACTTTTCACCTTTCCCTCACGGTACTTGTTCACTATCGGTCACTAAGTGTATTTAGCCTTGGGGAGTGGACTCCCCGGTTTCCGACCGGATTAGCGTGCCCGGCCGTACTCAGGTATCCTGCGGAAGTCAATTCACTTTTGCATACGGGACTATTACCCTCTTTGGTAGGCTTTCCCACACCATTCTGCTAGTAAATTGATTTGTAACTTCCATATGCTGGACCCTACAACCCCGCCATGCAAGCATGGCGGTTTGGGCTGGTTCCCGTTCGCTCGCCACTACTAGGGAAATATTCTCTTTTCCTCTGGGTACTTAGATGTTTCAGTTCCCCAGGTGCCCCCCGGCAGGTCTATGTATTCAACCGCCGGTGCTGTGGGTTCGCCACAGCGGATTTCTCCATTCGGACATCCCCGGATCAAAGCCTGTACACGGCTACCCGAGGCTTATCGCAGTGTCCCGCGTCCTTCGTCGGCACTTAGCGCCAAGGCATCCACCGTAAGCCCTTAGTAGCTTCTCCACGTGATACGGAGAAATTGATACTTTTCGGCCTACATCAATTTCATTTCTTTTCTTTCAGTCAGTTACTATTCAATTGGTAAGGTGCTGCTCGTCGCTTGCACCAATTTCTTGGTGTTGAGCGGCGATCCCTGCGTCTCACTCGCGTGCGCCGCATGGATCGGCGTTCAACTCTTTCGACTTTCGACAAAGCGACCCGGCTCACCGCCGGGCCGCCGTTACCAGCCGCGCGATGGAAGCCAACTTCTTTTACTGCATCAACTCCGAGATCGCCAACTTCAAACCTTTTGTCATCCTTTCTTACACACAGCCTCAGTGGAGATGACGGGATTCGAACCCGTGGCCTTCGCCTTGCAAAGGCGCTGCTCTCCCGCTGAGCTACATCCCCAGGTTAGTGGGCCTGACTGGATTCGAACCAGTGACCCCAGTCTTATCAGGACTGTGCTCTAACCAACTGAGCTACAGGCCCGCCTGGCGAGACCTTGACAACTGAGAAGTGACAGGAAGCTTTTCATCCATGCCGACTTTCACCCACCGCGGGCGAAAGATTTGAAAGTAGAGCTCCGGTCTGCTCGTGACGGCTGGACCTTTGCTCAATACTCTAGAAAGGAGGTGATCCAGGCGCACTTTCCAGTACGCCTACCTTGTTACGACTTCGTCCCAGTCACCGACCCCACCTTCGACAGCGCCTTCCTTGCGGTTAGGCTACCGGCTTCAGGTGTTGCCAGCTCCCATGACGTGACGGGCGGTGTGTACAATTCCCGGGAACGTATTCAACGCACTATAGCTGACGCGCGTTTACTAGCAACTCCGACTTCACGCAGGCGGGTTTCAGCCTGCGATCTGAACTGAGGCCGGCTTTGGGGATTGGCTCTACCTCGCGGCTTAGCGACCCATTGTACCGGCCATTGTAGCGTGTGTGTAGCCCCGGATATAAAGGCCATGCTGACTTGACTTCGTCCCCACCTTCCTCCGGCTTGATACCGGTAGTCCCGTATGACACATGTAACATACAGTGAGGGTTGCGCTCGTTGGCGGACTTAACCGAACATCTCACGACACGAGCTGACGACAGCCATGCAACACCTGTTTAGGCTCCCCGAAGGGTCGTTCTGCTTTCGCTTCACTACTACCTAAATGTCAAACCCGGGTAAGGTTCTTCGTGTAACATCGAATTGAACCACACGCTCCGCTGCTTGTGCGGGAACCCGTCAATTCCTTTGAGTTTTAACCTTGCGGCCGTAGTCCCCAGGCGGTGAACTTATCGCGTTGGCTACGGCACCGACGGCTTTGAACCCGCCGACGCCAAGTTCACATCGTTTACAGCTAGGACTACCGGGGTCTCTAATCCCGTTTGCTACCCTAGCTTTCGCGTCTGAGCGTCAGAAACGGTCCAGAAGGCCGCTTTCGCCACTGGTGTTCCTCCCGATATCTACGCATTTCACCACTACACCGGGAATTCCACCTTCCTCTACCGCTCTCTAGTCTGGTAGTATTGAACGACCTCTCCCAGTTGAGCCGGGAGCTTTCACATCCAACTTACCAAACCGCCTGCACGCGCTTTACGCCCAGTAAATCCGGATAACGCTCGCCTCCTACGTTTTACCGCGGCTGCTGGCACGTAGTTAGCCGAGACTTATTCCTGGGATACTGTCCTTTCTCATCTCCCAGAAAAGCGCTTTACGATCCGAAGACCTTCATCGCGCACGCGGCGTTGCTGGGTCAGGCTTTCGCCCATTGCCCAATATTCCCTACTGCTGCCACCCGTAGGTGTTTGGCCCGTGTTTCAGTGCCAATGTGGGGGACCACCCTCTCAGGTCCCCTACCCGTCGAAGCCTTGGTAGGCCATTACCCTACCAACTAGCTGATGGGACGCAGGTCCCTCCCGAAGCGCATTCCCGAAGGGATGCTTTAGAAATCCGGCCTCTAATCCGGAAAACCACATGCGGTATTAACAGTCCTTTCGAACTGTTATCCCACACTTCGGGGCAGGTCACCAACGCGTTACGCACCCGTTCGCCACTAAGACTCCGTATTGCTACAAAGTCTCCGTTCGACTTGCATGTATTAAGCACGCCGCCAGCGTTCATCCTGAGCCAGGATCAAACTCTCCGCAAAAATCACCTCTTGCGAGGTGTAAGTTACGGAAGAAAAACGACTGGGTTGATTGACTTCCTATCACTTTTCAGTTGTTAAGGTCCTGGTAACGAAGCGGGCTGTATTCTACCCGCAAGGGAGATGTCTGTCAAGGCTTAGACAGACAAAAGAACCGATGTTTTCTTTCAACATCGGCTCGTCAGACTGCAAATCCTATGGGCTTGTGTCTCTGACGTGAGACGACTTCTTGCATTGTCAACGATCTGTCCGCAGGGGACGAGATCTGAGTTAGGTAATCTCTATGCCCTATTATACATGTCTGACAATTATTGTCAAGCGCTTTTGCACCCCAAGTTGGATTTTTTAAGACATTTCTTGCCGACCGGTGAGCGCGCGCAGCAGCGTATTCTGGTCAGCATATTCCAAATCGCCTCCCACGGGCAGGCCGCGCGCCAGTCGTGTCATGTGGACGCGCAGCGGCGCCATTTGCTGGCGCAAATATAACGCCGTCGCGTCCCCCTCCATGCTGGGATTGGTTGCAAGGATGACCTCTTTCACCTCGCCGCCTCGCACACGCTCGATCAACGGCTTGATCTTGAGGTCGTCCGGGCCGATGCCCTCGATCGGCGAAAGTACGCCGTGCAGCACGTGGTACTTGCCGCGGTATGCCCCAACGCGCTCCAACGCCAGTACATCCAGCGGCTCCTCGACCACGCACAGTACCGAGCCGTCCCGCTGCGCATCCTCGCACACCTCGCAGCGCTCGCGCCCGGCGTCGGTAATGTTGAAACATTCCGGGCAAATACCGGTCTGCGATTTCAAGCCGGTCAGCGCCTCGGCCAGTTGTCTCGACAGCTCCTCCGGTTGGCGCAGCAGGAAAAAAGCCAGCCGTGAAGCCGTCTTCGGCCCGACGCCAGGGAGACGCTCGAGAGCAGTGATTAGGTTTTGAATTGGATCAGGGAGAAGCATGGATTAGTTCCAAGTTTCAAGTGTCATGTTCCATGTGCCAAGTACCACGTTCCACGTCGCGAGACACGTGGAACGTGGTACTCAAAATGGTAGCCCACCCGCCAGCGGCCCCATCGCCTGCTGCTGGAGCTCGCGCGACTTGTCCAGCGCCAGGTTGACGGCCGATAACACCAAATCTTGCAGCATCTCGGCGTCGGCATCCTTGAGCAATTCGGGGGCGATCTCCACCGCCGTGCAGTGCTGGTCGCCGGTCATCGTCACCTTGACCGCGCCGCCCCCCGCCGTCGCGCTCACGCTCTCTTCGGCCAGCCGAGCCTGCGCCTCGGCCAGTTGTTGCTGCATCCGCTGAATTTGCTGCATCATCCCAGATTGCCCACCTGATGGGCGGTTATATCCTTTAGCCATAAGGTACTCCTCAAAATCCTGTTAGAATTATTTTAGACCCACGCGCATTACAAAACTACCATCCGCTATCCGCTATCAGCCATCCGCTAGCAGCTATCAGCCATCAGCCATCCGCCATCAGCCAGCTTACTGAATATCCACGATCTCCCCGCCCGCTTCCAGCGCGGCGGCCACCATGCCATCCGGCTTGACATCCGGCGGCGAAGCCTGCCGGGAGTTCGAGACCACGCAGCGCAGCGGCAGGTCAACGCCCAGCGTCTGGGCGAGCACCTTGCGCACCGCGTCGGACTGCCCCGGCGTGTCCATTTTCGAGCGCAGCACCTCGCTGGCAAAGCCCAACACCAGAACGCCATCCTTCACTTCGAGCAACCGGCACGAGTTCAACAACGCTGCCAGTGGCGGGTTCTGCTGGCGGACGGTGGCGCGCACCTGCTGCCAGACCTTGGACACCTGGTCGAGACTGACTGTTCCGGGCGCTAGCTTATTTTCCGGCATGGAAACGGCAGGAGGCGCGATATTTGGCTGCTCGCCTGCGTCCGGTTTCGACTGGATGGAGGCGGCGGGTGTCGTGGGATGCGTTTGAGCAATTGCAGGAGGCTTCGACTGGACTGCTGGTGTAGCACGGCGCGACGGCACCCCCTGGCTGGTAGCTGGCGACAGAACCTGGGGTTGGCCGCGCGTTTCCGGCAGCTTTTCTCCACCCCCGGCCACGGGCGACTCGACAGGCAGCGGCGCCTCCAGCACCTCGGCCAAAGCCAGCTCCAGCGAAAGTGAAGGTTGCCAGCCGCCGCGCAAATCAGTCGCAGCCGCGTTGAAGAGACGGGTCATGCGCAGGATCTCGGCTGCCGGGAGCGCATCAGCGTGGCGCTGGGCCTGGGCGCGCACCTCAGCCCCCAGATCCGCTTGCGCAGCGTTGCCCAGCTTGAATAATAGCAGGGCGCGCAGGTAGTCCACGATCTGACGCGCCAGCAGGCGCGCATCCGTACCGGAATCCAGAGCACGCTGGATCGTCGTCAGCCCGGCGTCCGCCCGCTTGCCGAGGATGGCATCCAGCAGCTCAAGGACGGTCTGGTTGGTAGCCGTGCCGAGAACGATCTGGGTCAGCTCAAGGTTGACCTTGCCTCCGGTAGAGGCCATCTGGTCGAGCAGAGAAATGGCATCCCGCAGACTGCCGGTGGCCTGGCGGGCGATGAGCGTGAGCGCCTCCGGCTCGGCCTGGATGCCCTCGGCCTGAATGATCTGGCCAAGTTGCTTGACGATCTCATCCACCGGCACACGCCGAAACTCGTGGCGTTGGCAGCGCGAAAGCACGGTGGCCGGGATCTTGTGCATCTCGGTGGTGGCCAGCACAAAGATCGCGTGCGGTGGAGGCTCTTCGAGGGTCTTGAGCAGGGCATTGAAGGCCGCCGTCGAGAGCATGTGCACTTCGTCGATGATGTAGACCTTGTAACGGCCCTGGTTGGGCGAGAAATTGATCTTGTCGCGCAAGTCGCGCACGTCGTCCACGCTGGTATTGGAGGCGGCGTCGATCTCGATCAAATCAAGGAAGCGGCCCTCGTTGACCGCGCTGCAATGCGCACACTGGTTACAAGGGCGGGCGGCGAGGTCCTCGTCCAGGCAGTTGACCGCCTTCGCCAGCAAGCGCGCCGCAGTCGTCTTGCCGGTGCCGCGCGGACCGGAAAACAAATAAGCATGAGCGATGCGTTCGCCGGTCACCGCGTTGCGCAGGGTCTGGACGATGTGCTGCTGTCCAACGACTTCATCCCATTTCTGGGGACGCCATTTACGATAGAGAGCTTGGGTCATGGGGGGTGTCATTTACAGGTGACGAGTTACGAGTTACGAGTTACAAGTTACGAGTGATGAGTGATGAGTGATGAGTGAGGCGTGAGTTGGTTGCCTGAATGATAGCATAAAATCGCGTTTATACATTTACAGGTTCGCAGGTTTGCAGGCGAAAGCCACCCAATCTTCGATTTGTTTTTTCGCTGCCAACTCCATGCCGTGAGCGCGGGCGGCCGAGAGGACAGTTTCGACCTGTTCCTCCAAGATGCCGGAGAGGATCAATCTCCCACCCGGCGCGACCAGGTCTGCCAGCCCATCGCCGAACAGACGGATGATGACCGGCGCCAGGATATTCGCCAGCACCAGCGGCGCGCTGCGAATGGCGAATTTTCCGTCCAAGACCTCCCTCACCGAGCCGACGCCGAGCGCGAATTGCTCTGCTGCAATGCCATTCACCTGTGCGTTTGCGCGCGAGGCCTGCACAGCCGCCTCGTCAATATCCACACCCAGAGCGAAGTCCGCACCGAGTTTCAGCGCGGCGATGGAGAGGATGCCAGAGCCACAACCAACATCAATGAGTGACGCGTGACGAGTGACGAGTGACGAAACGCGATTTGCGATTGGCGAGTTACGATTTACGATTGGCAATTGACGCTCATCGCCCCAAGTCATACGCTCCACGCTCCTCGCTCCTCGCTCCACGAAGTTTTCAAGCAATTCCAGGCAAAGCTGTGTGGTGGGATGGGTGCCGGTGCCAAAGGCCATGCCGGGATCAATTTTAATCGGAATGCGGCCAGGATCGGGAGAATCGAGCCAGGCGGGAACAATGATCAGCCGCCGTCCCACTGGGATGGGTTGGTAGTGTTCCTTCCAAGCCTCCATCCAATTTTGGTCGGGGATCGGCGTATAGATTGGCGCGGGTAGGGGCTGGATCATGCCCAGGTAAAAGAGCGCTTCTTCCAGCTTATGGCGCGTTTCATCGAGATGCTCGTCAGCGGGCAGGTAGGCGCGCACCGTGACCGCCTCAAGCGGCGTGCCTTCATCTTCGGGGTCGGCAAATCTCACCCCGCGCTCGGTCACCACGCCGGAAGGCGCAAAGCGGGCAAGCACTTCGGCGACAGCTTCAGCCAGTTCACCTGAGACAAAGAGAGAAACTTCGAGCCAGTTCATCCCCCCAGCGCCTCATTCAGCCAATCCAGGAATCCCTTTTCCTTCGGTTTGACCGTTGCCCCCAACGTAGCAGCCAGCTTCTCGAAAAGCTCTTTTTGCTCCTTTGTCAGCTTGGACGGGATTTCCACGTTGACAATCACCAATTGATTTCCACGCCCTGTTTTACGCAGGTATGGCACACCTTTGGCTTTGAGCGTGAACACCTTGCCCGGCTGCGTGCCGGCCGGGATGCTCAACTTTTCCTTGCCGTCCACCGTTGGGACTTCGATCTGCGCGCCCAGGGCAGCCTGCGCCACGGTGATATCCAGGTTCAAGAGGATGTCGTTCTCGCGCCGCTTGAAGAACTTGTGCGGCTGGACGGTGACAACCAGGTATAGGTTGCCCTGCGGGCCGCCATTGACACCTGGCTCGCCCTCGCCCGCCAGACGGATCTGTGTGCCCCCATCCACGCCGGCCGGGATCGGCACTACCTTCTTGACTGTCTTCCGTTCCAGCCCGCCGCCGCGGCAGGTGTGGCACGGCGAGGTGATCACTTCACCCCTTCCATTACACGCGGGGCAGGTAGATGATTGCATCATCGAGCCAAAGATTGTTTGGCGTACCTGGCGGACTTCACCGCGCCCGCCACAGGTGGGACAGCGCTGCGGACTACTGCCAGGCTCCGCACCGCCGCCGCGACAGGTGCTGCACACCTCGTTGCGGGTGATCTCCACTTCCTTTTCAACGCCAAAGACGGCTTCCTCGAAGGTCAGGGCCACCTGGTACTGCAAGTCACGCCCGCGATGCGGACGCCGCGATCGCCCGCCGCCGCCCATGCCAAAACCAAAATTCCCAAACAACTCTTCAAAGATGTCGCCGAAGTCCATGGTGGCGTAGTCGGGCATGCCATTAATGTTGCCCAGCCCGGCGCGACCGAACTGATCGTAGCGGGCGCGCTTATCCGGATCGGAAAGCACGCCGTAGGCTTCATTGATCTCCTTGAACTTCTCCTCCGCGTCCGGCTCCTTGCTCACATCCGGGTGATACTGGCGCGCCAACTTTCGGAAGGCACTCTTGATCTCGTCTATTGAGGCGCCGCGGGGAACACCCAGTATTTCATAGTAGTCACGATTGGTTGTCATACGTTACAACTCGAAAGTTTTATAAGTCGGCAAGTCTTACAGGTCGGTAAGTCCCACAAGTCGGTAGTTGACTTATCAGACATATCAGACTTGCCAGACCTGTCAGACGGTGAGGACTATTCTTTTTCCTTACCATCCACCACATCAGGTCCGGTCTCCTGACCAGTTTGACCGGAGCCGGCCTCAGGTCCAGACGGAGGCGGTTGCTGCTGGTATGCCGCCGCGCCGACTTGCTGGACGGCCTGACTCAGCGCGTCCACCGACTTGCGGATGGCCGCCTCGTCTTCGCCATCTTTTACTTTCTTAACCTCATCCACCGCTGCACGGACACTGGCCTTGATCGCATCCGGGACTTTATCGCCCAGTTCGCTCAGGGCTTTTTCCGCGCCATAGATGGACGAATCGGCAGTGTTCTTGGCTTCGATCAGATCGCGTTTCTTCTTATCTTCAGCAGCATGCGCCTCGGCCTCCTTGCGCATCTTCTCCACCTCTTCCTTTGCCAAGCCGGACGAGGCAGTGATGGTGATGTGCTGGCTGCGGGCAGTGGCTTTGTCCGCCGCGGTGACTTTCAAGATACCGTTGGCATCAATGTCGAAAGTAACCTCGATTTGTGGCACGCCGCGCGGCGCAGGCGGGATGCCATCCAAGATGAATTTCCCCAATGACTTGTTATCCACCGCCATCGGCCGCTCACCTTGCAGGACATGGATTTCTACCTGCGTCTGGCTATCGGAGGCGGTGGAGAATATCTGGCTCTTGCGCGTCGGGATGGTGGTGTTGCGCTCGATCTGTGGCGTGGCCACCCCGCCCAGGGTCTCGATGGAAAGCGTCAGCGGGGTCACGTCGAGCAGCAGAATGTCCTTGACTTCGCCTCCCAGCACGCCAGCCTGGATCGCCGCGCCGACTGCCACGACCTCATCCGGGTTGACGCCTTTGTGCGGCTCCTTGGAAAACATGCGCCGCACGGCTTCCTGGACGGCGGGCATGCGCGTCATTCCGCCGACCATGACCACCTCATTCACCTGGCCTGGATTCAGGCCGGCATCAGCCAGAGCCTGGCGGACCGGGCCGAGGGTGCGCTCGACCAAATCCCCGGTCAATTGCTCCAGCTTGGCGCGCGTTAGCGTCATCACCAGGTGCCTTGGGCCAGAGGCGTCCGCCGTCAAATAGGGCAGGTTGATCTCGGTCTGCAACATGGTGGAAAGCTCGATCTTAGCCTTCTCGGCAGCCTCTTTCAAGCGCTGGAGGGATTGTTTATCCTGGCGCAGGTCAATGCTGTTATCCTTCTTGAATTCTTCCACCAAGTAGTCAATAATACGCTGGTCGAAATCGTCGCCGCCCAGGAAGGTATCGCCGCTGGTGGAACGCACTTGGAAGACGCCCTCGCCCACGTCCAAAATGGAAATATCGAAGGTACCGCCACCTAAGTCGTAGACAGCGATGATCTCATTCTTCTTCTTGTCGAGACCATAGGCCAGCGAGGATGCGGTCGGCTCGTTGATGATGCGTAGTACGTCCAAGCCGGCGATGCGCCCCGCGTCCTTGGTGGCGTTACGCTGCGCGTCGTTGAAATACGCCGGAACGGTGATGACCGCCTGCGTGATCGTCTCACCGAGGTAGGCTTCGGCGTCACGCTTGATCTTGGCCAGGATCATCGCCGAGATTTCCGGCGGGGAATACTCCTTGCCATCCAGGTTGACGCGTACGTCGCCGTTCTCGGCCGGCAGGACGGTATAAGGGATGCGCGGCAGGGTGCGCTGCACTTCGGCGTCTTCGTACTTGCGTCCCATAAAGCGCTTGATGGAGAAAATTGTATTTTGCGCGTTGACGATCGCCTGGTTGCGCGCCACGCGTCCCACCAAGCGCTCGTGATTCTTGTTGAACGCCACCACCGAAGGTACCAACCGCTCCCCCTCTGAAGAAGGGATGACCACCGGCTCAGCGCCCATCATCACCGCCCCGACGGAGTTGGTCGTACCTAGATCAATGCCGATAATTTTTGCCATGAAGACTCCTCTTGTGTGTCAAGTATCAAGTTCCATGTTCCAAGTTTCATGTTCCAAGTGGCGCACATTGCTCGAACACGTGGAACTTGACACGTGAAACGTGGAACTCACTGCGCAACTCTCACCTGCGCCGGACGGATGACGCGCTCGCCGAGCATGTAACCATTCTGAACGACGGCAATTACCTCGCCGCTCTTGTGACCTTCAGCCGGCTCCTGCAAAATGGCCTCGTGCAAGTTCGGATCGAACATTTGCCCTTCGGCCTCGATCCGTTTCACCCCTTCTGCCTCCAGGATCGCCTGGAGCTTGCGATAGATCAGCTCGATGCCAGCCACCCAAGCCAGATCCACTGGGCGTGATTGTAAGGCACGCTCGATATCGTCCAGGATCGGCAGATAACGTTTGACGATGCTCCTGACCGCGTTTTGGTACGTTTCGGATTTCTCAGCATCGGTGCGGCGCTTGTAATTCTGGAAATCTGCCAGGGCGCGCTGCCAGCCGTCCTTATACTCGGCGACTTGCGCCTGTACCATTTCGAGCTGCTTTTTTAACGCCTCGAATTCCTCAATCGGGATCATCGTTGCCGCTTCTGCATTTCCAGCATTGGATTCGGTCGCAGCAACCGATTCGGCAGGGATGTTCACGGATATCCCTTGCGCTTCTTGCTTTTCAGGTTCATTCCCTTGCTTTATCTTCTTGCTACTCATTGCGGTGTTTCATCTCCAGCCATGGTTTCAGAGACCAGTCCGCTCAACAGGTCAGCCATGAAGCGGACGGTCGGAATAGTACGTGTATACGGCATACGCATCGGGCCGAAGACACCCAATGCGCCGGTCGCGGTCCCCGGGATGCCGTAGCGCGCCAGGACAACCGAGCACTGCTTCAACTCCTCCCATTCGCCCTCGCCTCCGATCAGCACCTGCACACCACCCACGTGGCTGTTGACCATCGTGCGCGCCAGCAAATCCTGAAGCAAAGAACGCTCCTCGAAAAGGCGGATGGCGCGGCGGGCATCGTCCGATTCGATGAACTCCGGCTCGGAGAGGACGTTGGTCAGGCCATCCAGGTAGATTTCGCCAGAGACGCGCTGCTCGCCGCGATTCATGTCTTGTAGCACCAGGGTAAGGATGTCCTTCTCCAGCGCCTCGCCGCTCGTATTGATCGCTGCCATCTCCTCCGTCGTCCGCCCCTGGCAAAGCTGGTTGAGACGATTGGCAGCGTTGCTGAGCTGCTCCTGTGAGACCGGCTCGGCCAGGGTCAGAATTTGCTGGCTCACCTCGCCACCAATCAGCACCAGCACCATCAGCACCTGGCGTCCCTGTGTGGAAATCAATTCGAGGTGCTTATAACGCGCCCGGGGAGCATGCGGCGCGGTGACGAGCGAGGCAGCACGCGATTGGTGCGCAAGGATCGAGGCCGCCAGGTGCATCCATTGCTCCACGTCCTGCCGCGCCTGGTAGAACTGGTGCGTGATCGTATCGCGCGTCGCATTCGGCAGGTCGGTCTGGTAGACGAAGTGAGTGACAAAGTAACGGTAGCCTTCCTCGGTCGGGACGCGCCCGGCAGAGGTATGCGGCTGGCGCAGGTAACCGGCCTCGGTCAGCGCGGCCATCTCATTGCGGACGGTAGCCGAACTGAGGTCCAGCTTGTACCGCTCGAGGAGAATCTGCGAGCCGACCGGCTTGGCGGTCTCGATATAGTCGCGCACCACAAGTGTGAGGACCAGTTTCTGGCGTTCGGTAAGCTTATCCATCTTTGTCTCGAAAATTTAGCACTCCGGGGGCGCGAGTGCTAAATCATAATAGATAATGATAACACGGCTGAAAAGGGGCGTCAATAAAAGTGGTTGCTCTTTATCCAATTTGGTTGTAAAATAACGCAAAATCTATGAAGACATTCCCAAGGAGGAACCAATGAACGATATCACCAGTGACGACAAGCTGTGGGCCTTGCTTGCCTACATTCTCTCGCCTCTCGTGCCCATCATTATCCTACTAATGGAAGACAAAAAGAATCGCCCTTTCATCAAGTATCATAATGTCCAAGCCCTCATTCTGGGCGTTATCGAGATCATCCTCTCCATCGTGATCGGCTGGACCTTGTTCGGGCTTTGCGTACCGGCGCTGCTGTGGTTCTACATGGTCTACCTGGGCATCAAGGCTTACCAGGGCGAGTACGTGGTCGTGCCGTTCGTCACCGACTTTGCAAAGAAACAGGGCTGGGCATAACCCCTCCCTTTCAAATTGGGAAGCCTGCCGCATGGTAGGCTTCTTTGGTTTAATCACCTGCAACGTTCTCGTGGATAAATCGTTATATCTTGAAGATTTTCACTGTTCAGCCTTGCGAAGGATCGAAAGCCTTCGTAAGGTCCAAATTCATTGGAGAATACCATGACCACCCTAACAACCACACCTACCTCCGCTGCTTCATCCTCCCCCCTCTCGCCCGCGGAGGAGCGCACGTGGGCCATGATTGCCCACCTCAGCGTGCTGGCCAATCTCATCACCGGTTTTCTCGGCCCGGTCATTGCTTTACTGATCTACTTGATCTACAAGGATCGCTCGCGCTACGTTGCCTACCATTCACTCCAGGCGCTCGTCTTCCAGTTGATCTGGTGGTGCGGAGCGGGCGCGTTGCTCGGCCTGATGTGGGCTGTGACCGGCATCCTTTCAGCGCTCATCATTGGCATTTTGCTCATCCCAGTTGCCTTGCTGCTGACGCCTGTCTTCCTGCTCCTGCCGTTGGGCGCGCTCGTCTACGGCGTCATCGGCGGTGTCCAGTGCAGCCAGGGACAGGATTTCAAATACTGGCTGATCGGCGACTGGCCGCGCGGCACCTTGACCGGATAACCCGCTTACCCCTTGCGCTTTTCCCCACTCCCCCGTAAAATGTGCCTGACAATCGAACGGTGGTCGGGAAGAGACTCTCATGGCGTAAAGCGTGGATGGGTGAGCGTGGAGCGCGATGGAGCGCCGAAGGGGCAAGTCCGGTAGCCGGCGAGACCGGACGAAACTCTCAGGCAAAAGGACCCTGCCGCCGCTTTCCTCTGGAAAGTTCCGCAAGGAACACCGACGGGGCAAGTTTAGTCCAATAGTCGATTAGTCGCTTAGTCGAATAGTCAAAACTATGTGACTACGAGACTATGAGACTATAAGACTATGTGACTATCCGAATCTCTCAGGTGCAAATTACAGAGGCGCACGTTAGTTCTGCGTGCGCCTTTTTGCTTTCATTCTTCCATCTTGTCATACTGAGCGCAGCGCCTGCCCTGAGCTTGTCGAAGGGAAGCATCTCCTCGCATGTAGAGACTCGTCGCTCCGCTCAGGTGACACACAACGACAGGAGACTCGATATGAACATTCCTTCCAACCTCAAATTCACCAACACCGATGAGTGGTTCGACCCCGCTACCGGCAAGATGGGATTGAGCGATTACGCCCAAGGCCAGCTCTCGGACATCGTCTTTGTCGAGATCGTTGTCGCGCCTGGCGATATGACCGAACGCGGCAAGCCAGTTGCCTCTGTCGAGTCGGTCAAGGCCGCCGCGGAGACCTACGCCTCGGCCTCCGGCAAAGTGGTCGCAGTCAACGAGAACCTGCCCAACGCGCCGGAAACGCTCAATAGCGATCCCTATGGCGCGGCGTGGATGGTGCAGATCGAGGGCGGTGACGCTTCCGGTCTGATGGATGCCGCGGCGTATACCAAGTATTGCGAAGAGCGCGCCCACTAACGATAAGTCAAAAAGTCTGACACGTCGTACAGGTCGGTCAAGTTGAGTGACTTGCAAGACTTGTAAGACTTGTTAGACTTGTTAGACTTGTTAGACTTGTTAGACTTTTCAGACCTGTTTGACCAGGAAAGAATTATGAACTACATACCCATCAGTCCATCCGAGCGCGACGCGATGCTGGCGACGATCGGCGTCGAAAGCCTGGAAGACCTATTCAAGGATGTTCCCGCCAGGCATCGCTTCCCAGATTTAAATCTGCCTCCTGCGCTGACCGAGATGGAGGCTGCCGCCGAGTTACAAGAGCTTGCCCTGGGCAACGAAAACATCCGTACCGAGTTGGTTTCTTTCCTCGGCGCGGGCGTATACAACCACTATATCCCGGCGGTCGTAGACCACATCCTGCGACGCGGTGAATTCTACACCGCTTATACCCCCTACCAGCCGGAGATCTCGCAAGGTACGCTGCAAGCCATTTTCGAATATCAGTCCATGATCGCCGCGCTGACCGGAATGGAGGTATCCAACGCCTCACATTACGATGGGGCGACCGCGGTGGCCGAATCGGTCAATATGGCTTTCGCCCAGTTCCGCGGCAAGCGGACAAAGATCGTCCTATCGCCCTCCGTCAATCCGCAATACCGCGCTACGCTACGCACATACGTTCAAGGAATGGGGCTCGAACTGTCTGGCGACAACTCTTCACAAATCTCTACTCTCGATTCTCTACTCTCTCTCGTTGACACCAACACCGCGCTGGTCATCGTCCAATACCCTGATTTCTTCGGGCGAATCTATGACTATACCACGCTCATCGCGGCTGCTCACGCCCAGGGTGCGCTGGTCTGCGTGGCGACCAACCCGACTGCCTTGGCGCTGTTCAAGACGCCCGGCGCGATGGGAGCGGATATCGTCGTCGGCGAGGGGCAACCGCTGGGTATCCCGCTTTCGTTCGGCGGTCCGTACCTGGGCTTCTTCACCACCCGCAAGCAATACATCCACAAGATGGCCGGACGCCTGGTCGGCGAGACGGTGGACAGCCGCGGCCAGCGTGCCTTCGTCCTGACCCTGACCGCCCGCGAGCAGCACATCAAGCGCGAGCGTGCCACCTCCAATATCTGCACCAACCAGGGCTTGATGGCGCTGGCTTCAGCAGTATACATGTCGCTGCTCGGGCAGACCGGCTTGCGCCAGGTGGCCGAGTTGTGTTACCACAAGGCGCACTACGCCGCTAAAGAGATCAGTAAAATCCCCGGCTACGAGTTATGTTTCGATACGCCTTTCTTCCACGAGTTCTCGGTCTGCTGCCCGCGCCCGGTGGTCGAGATCAACGACCACTTGCTCGAGCACGGCATCCTCGGCGGCTACGACCTTGGCCTGGATTACCCAACCCTGGCGGACCACATGCTGCTTGCCGTAACCGAGATGAACACCAAGGACGAGATTGACGCCCTTGTGAACGTTTTGGCGGAGGTGAGCCATGACTGAACCGACCATCTATGAACTTTCCTCCCCTGGGCGGACCGGCGTCACGTTCCCAGAGCCGGATGTGCCATGCGCCCAATTGCCTGATGCCCTGCTCCGGGCTGATCTCCCCCTCCCCGAGCTGGCCGAGGTGGACGTGGTGCGTCACTACATGCACCTCTCGCGCTTCAACTACAGCGTAGACGGTGGCTTCTATCCGCTCGGCTCCTGCACGATGAAGTACAACCCGAAGATCAACGAGGATACTGCCCGTCTGCCCGGTTTTGCCTTCACCCATCCGCTCCAACCCATCGAGACCGTACAAGGCAACCTGGCGCTGATGTACACCTTGCAGGAATGGCTAAAGGAAATCTCCGGCTTTGCTGCAGTCTCGCTTCAACCGGCGGCCGGCGCGCACGGCGAGTTGACCGGCGTGCTCATTATGCGCGCCTACCATCATGATCGAGGCGATGAAAAACGCGTCAAGATGCTCATCCCCGACTCGGCGCACGGCACGAACCCGGCCTCATCCGGCATGATTGGGCTGAATGTGGTTCAGATCCCATCCGATTCACGCGGCAACGTGGACCTGGCTGCGCTCAAAACCGCCTGCGATGAGACCGTGGTCGGCCTGATGCTGACCAACCCGAACACGCTCGGCTTATTCGATGAGCATGTCGAGGAAGTGGTCAATATCGTTCACGAGTGCGGCGGGCTGGTTTACGGCGATGGCGCCAACCTGAACGCGCTGCTCGGTGTGCTGCGCCCGGCAGACGTGGGCATTGACGTGATGCACTTCAACCTGCACAAGACCTTCTCCACCCCGCACGGCGGCGGCGGCCCCGGCTCCGGGCCGGTGGGTGTCGCTGCGCGCCTGGCCGATTTCCTGCCCAGCCCCATCGTCGGGATCGTCGAGGAGGGCGAAGAGGACGAACCGCCGCTGTTCGGCTTTATTACGCCGGAGAAGACGATCGGGCGCGTCAAGGCCTTTCACGGACATTTCGGGATGATAGTGCGCGCCTACACGTATATCACCATGCATGGCGCGGAGGGCTTGCGCCAGGTGGCCGAATATTCGGTGCTGAACGCCAACTACCTGCTGGCGCGCCTGCGCAAGACCTACCACGTCCCCTACGACCGCATCTGTATGCACGAGTTCGTCGCGGAGGGAAAAGTGGAAGGCAGTGATGTGCGCGCCCTGGATATCGCCAAGCGGCTGATGGACTATGACTTCCATCCCCCGACCAACTACTTCCCGCTCATCGTCCACGAGGCGTTGATGATCGAGCCGACCGAGACCGAGAATAAGGACACTCTCGATCGTTTCGCGGATACGCTCATCAAGATCGCTGAGGAGGCCAAGTCCCAATCGGAGTTGCTCCACGCGGCTCCGCACAAGACACCCTTTGGCCGCATGGACGAAGTCAAGGCTGCGCGGGAGCTGGTGCTGTGTTGCTGGCTGCCGGAGGATTACAGTAGTCAGTGATCAGTTTTCAGTGAATAGTGATGAACCCGTTTCCATGGTGAGGAAACGGGTTCGTTCATTACATGTATACATCATGTACTTGGTAGCGGCCTCCAAATGCGTGGAGGCCACCAGTAATTTTTATTCTTCACACAATGTTGTGGATCACCTGCAAACCAAACACTATTTCGAATGACTCGAAATCCCGGTCATTATGCAACAAGGTGTGATTATTCTGTAAGCAAAACGTCGCGATCATGCAATCAATCGTCTTGCGCACGGTAATCCCCTGGGCTCGCAAGGCGCGGTAGTTCTGGGCTGCGGCGAGCGCCAAGTCTACGCCTCCCATGCTGAAGACCTCATAGCACAGCAGGGCATCCCTTACTTTGTCGAACTGTCCGTCATCACGAACACCCTGGAGAACCTCGCATAGGATAATATCCGTGATCCCCAGCCGCTGGCGGGTCATCTCCTTTTCCAGCCACTCAACCTGCGGTGTGGAATTTCCCCCGAAATAGTCAATCCAGACCGTTGTGTCAACGATGACCATCCATCGCCTCACGGTTTGTAGGCTGCTTGCTCTTCCTGCACACGGTCGGCGCGGCTCTCTTCCAGATTACCTTCCCAGGTCACCTTTCCGCGCAAGGGACGGACACCGGCCTGCGAATAGGTGTGGATCAAAAGCTGCAAACCGGCTTCCACTGTGGCGCGCCTGGTACGCAGACCGGTCAGACGCATGGCTTGGGTAATGAGGTTATCTTCTAACACGATATTGGTTCGCATGGGGCGAGATCCTTGAATGTGTATAAATTATATCACGGATACACATCAGTAATAACTATGGAATAACCCGCAAGCCGCACTGCTGCAGAACTTCTGAGATCTGCGCCAATTTCTCCTCTGATGGTGGGCGTGCATCAGCCAGAGGGTATTCCTGCCCCAGGTCGGCATACTTGCTTTCTGCGGATTGGTGATACGGCAGCAACTCGATGCTGTACGCCTGGGGCAGCGCGGCGACAAACTCACCCGTCTGCCGGATATTTGCCACGTCATCGTTGACGCCAGGGATGACCGGCAGGCGCAGGAGGATGGAGTGACCTCGCTCCGAAAGCTTTCGCAGGTTGGCGAGGATTAGGGCATTCGAAACCCCGGTAAACTCGCGGTGTCGGGCGTCATCAATCAGTTTGAGATCATACAGGAACAAGTCCACCAAGCCGCGCACGCGCTCAAAGGTCTCCCAGCTTGCAAAGCCACAGGTATCCAGCGCGGTGTGGATTTCCCGTTCCTTCAGGGCCGCCAGCAGATTGCGGGCAAAGCCGGGCTGCGCCAATGGCTCGCCGCCGGAAAGGGTCGCGCCGCCGCCCGATTCATCATAAAAGGGGATATCGCGGATGACTTCGGCCATCACCTCTGCGATGGTCATTTCGCGGCCGACAAGTTGCCGCGCCTCCGCGTTGCAGACCAAGGTACACTCCCCACATCGCTCGCAGCGGTCACGCTGGATTTGGGGGCCGGCTTCCCCCAAGTGGGCCGCCTCGTGTGGACAGGCCTCCACGCACGCCCCGCAGCGGATGCAGCGTCCGCTGCGCAGGATGACCTCTACTTTTGTGGATTGGCCTTCGGGGTTATGACACCAGCGGCAGCGCAACGGACAGCCTTTGAGGAAGACCGTGGTGCGGATGCCTGGGCCATCATGAATTGAGTATTTTCTTATATCGAAGAGGATGCCCATGATCTCAAAAACTACCAATAAACAGTGGAAACTGGTCGTCAACTTTCGGGTAGGAACTCCTCCCCTATAAAAGCTTTCTAATGTGTTCGATGTGATCCCGCTCGTGCCACAGGGCGCGGCGCAGCACCTTGCGCGGGCTCCAGAATTCCCCGTCAATGCCAATCACCTGTTTGGAGCCTTCCATATTGGGCAGAGCAGCTCTAAAAAAGGCGCGGACTTTCTCCAGCCGCGCAATCGGATCTTCGGGTACTTGCTTGCGCGAAAAGGCCAGCCCCAACCGATCCAGGTACCACCACTCCGCCCCGCCGACATGACCGAGAATCCCGCTGATGCTCCACCTCTCGCCCCAATAGGTTTGATTGAGTTTCTCCGCGCTCAGCCCAGCGACAGTTTCCAACAAATCCTCGCGGGTCCAGGTAAGCATTTTCAACCCATGCTGGATCTCGACCGTGGTCAACGGTTTCCAATCGTGGCGGAAGAAGGCTTCCACGCTGTAACCATCCCGCTCAACTTTATCGAAATCATCGTTGATTTGGTAGTCCTCCCAGGCTTCCTCGACCTCGACTTCCACCTCCTCGAAATTCAGCCAGGTACTTGGTTCGTGTTTGAGGATCCAAGTTGCATAGGTCTGGAGCGCGGTTTCGATGTTCAAGGCCGCGGCGTTGGCATTCTTGCCATATGCAAAACAACCAGGATGCTCGAGCGCCCAGGCGAGGGAACGTCCTTCGTTGTTGTTTTCTACACCGACACGAAAGATCATCGAAACCTCCTGTTTATCCATACCTGTTCATAAACTTTTCCATACGCCGCAGAGCCTCCTCGATCTTCTCATAGGCCGTGGCATAACAGCAACGGACGAAGCCCTCGCCGCCCGGTCCAAAGGCGTTGCCTGGTACCACCGCCACGTGCTCCTCGCGCAGGAGCTTTTCGGCAAACGCATCGTCGTCCATGCCAGAGGCGGCGATCCTGGGGAAAGCGTAGAACGCGCCGCGTGGCTCGAAGGTCGTCAGGCCAAGGCGGTTGAGGCCGTTGACGATCAGCCGCCGCCGACGGTCGTATTCTACCAGCATTTCCTTCACATGTGGCTCGCCGCTGCGCAGGGCCTCCAGTGCAGCGTATTGGGCAACTGTCGGCGCGGACATGATGGTGTACTGATGGATGCGCACCAACCCTTTGATGATCGCCGCCGGTCCGGCCGCGTAGCCGATGCGCCAGCCGGTCATGGCGTAATCCTTCGAGAAACCGCCCAGCAACACCGTCCGCTTCTGGATGCTCTCGCCCAGCGAGGGGACGCAAACGTGCTGGAAATCGTACACCAGCCGGTCATAAATCTCATCCGAGAGCAGGATCAGGTCGCGCTCCTCGGCGATCTTGGCGACCTCATTCAGGGTCGCGCGCGTCGCGACCGCGCCGCTGGGGTTGCTCGGATAGCCGACAAAGATGATTTTAGTGCGAGGCGTGATGGCGGCGCGCAGGCGCTCCGGGTCGAGCTGGAAATCATCCTCCATCCGGCTGGGAATCTCCACCGGCACGCCGCCCGCAAGGATCACTTCCGCCTGGTAGGAGACGAAGCACGGCGTAGGGATGATTACCTCATCGCCTGGGTCGAGCAGGGCAGTCATCGCCAGATAGAGCGCCTCCGAGACACCCACCGTGATGATAATCTCTGACACGGGATCGTACTTCACGCCGTAGAGCTTCAACAAGTGGTCGGCCAACGCCTGGCGGAGTTCCAGGATGCCCGCGTTCGAGGTGTAATGGGTCTCGCCCATTCCCAGCGCCCGCTGACCGGCATCCAGAATCGGCTTGGGTGTGGTGAAATCCGGCTCCCCAATGCCCAACGAAATCACGTCCTTCATTGTGGCTGCGATATCGAAAAACTTACGGATGCCCGAAGGCTTCAGCCCGATCACCCGCTGCGCAAGGTAACGCGTGTCAAGAGCTTGTTGCATAATCTCCTCAAGTTTGGTGGATATGCCACTCGTCGCTTTGTTCGCTGTAGGATAGCTCAAAGATCTGCCCATCGGCTGTACACACGCGGAAGCATTTTTCGTTCGGAGTGCGCCAGCCTGTCAGAATTTCTTTAATCTCCAGTCGCTGCCCCTCCCAGGTAAAAACGACTGGCCTTTCGGCATACTCAAACTCGGAGTGGCACTCCACGATTTCGGTCATGAACGTTACTACTTTTCTTGTCACCCTGAGCGGAGCGAAGGGTCTCCTCTGGTAAGGGGATGCTTCGCTCACCTGCCCACACCGCAGGTGCGGGTCGCTCAGCATGACAGATTGAACAGCTATATTCTGACGGACGAATCATCACCAATATTCAACGTCATCGGGACACCATCTGCAGCGCGCCCGCTGACTTTGGCCCGCCGGCCAATAAACGAGCCGCTCAAGGACAACGCGCTCACTGCTGCCCCTTCCTCAATAATGGAGTTCTCGATTTTGCTGTCGGCGATGATACAACCCGCCCCGATGGAGACGTGCGGCCCGATAGTCGAATTGGCGATCTCGGCCGTCTCGTGGATGAACACCGGACGGTTGAGAGTCACGCCTTCGCCAACGTGGCTGGCCGAGTTTTCGCGTCCATGCTCCAGCAGGTAGTGGTTCGTCTCCAGCGCGGCCGTTATCGTTCCGGTGTCCAGCCAGACAGAAACTTTGTGCGTGCGGAACTGCGCGCCGCGTTCGAGCATAATGTTGATCGCGTCCGTCAAGAAGAACTCGCCTTTCAAGGAAGTTCCACGCAGCTTTTGCTCTTCGATGGCAGAAACCAGATCCTCGCTGCGGCGGAAATAGTAACAGCCGACAACGGCAAGGTTATTCTCCGTTGTCTTCGGCTTCTCGATGAGACGCGTCACCCTTCCCTGCGCGTTGACTTCGGCAACGCCGAATCGACGCGGGTCGGGCACCGGCTTGACAAAGGCCACACCATCGAGCTTCTCATCCGCCAGGAAGGAAAAGTCGCTCTCGATCAGCGTATCCGAAAAGCACATGAGCATCGGCCCGGTCAGGTATTGGCGCGCCAGGTAGAGCGCGTCCGATTGGCCGCGCATGACAGACTGCACGATGTAGTGCGCCTTCAGTTTTGGATAATTGTCATGAATGAAAGCCGGGATTTGCAGCTCGCCCAGGTACGGCCCGACGATGAAAACGTATTCACCGTTTCGATGGTCGGGAACGGAATCGAGTATTTCAAGCAGATGGTCTAAGGCGGTTCGCCCGGCCAGACCAATGAGTGGCTTGGGCTTGGACCAGGTTTGGGGTCGCATGCGCGTACCCCATCCAGCCATTGGGATGACGATTTTAATGCTCATGGCTCTATTGTATCAAGAAAGTCAAGCGACGTCCCGTAGGGGCGGGGTAACCCCGCCCCTACGGGTGATTGATTACTTTGAGATTAGCCAACGAGGCCGCCAGCCTTTTGATGCCGACACTTTCGAAAACAACATCCACCGTCTCGTCATCATCCTGGAGGCGGCTATTCAGGACGATGCCCTCGCCCCAGACGGGGTGACGGACGTGCATTCCGGCGGCAAATGTGGCGCGTTTGACGGCAGCCGGCTTCCCGCCGCTGCCGCGTTGGTCGGACTGCCAGTCCGACTTACCTACCCAAGAGTCCGCTTGCTTCCAGGAGGGGGTGGAGGAAAAAGCCGAAGAGCGTCGCCCAGCGCGGGACCTGCCGTTCAGAAATTCGGGCGGGATGTCATCCAGAAAACGGGAAGCGAGGGTCTCCTCAGCATAGCCGCGCCCGCCGCGCCGCAGGCAACGCACCAGGTAAAGGCGGTCTTTGGCGCGGGTGATGCCCACATAGAACAGGCGGCGTTCCTCCTCCATTGCCTCGGCTTCATCAAAAGAGCGGCTGTGCGGCAGGATACCATCATCCAGGCCAACGATGAAGACAACTCCGAACTCCAAGCCCTTCGCCGCGTGTAGGGTTAACAGCGTGGGGGCATTTTGGCCTTCGGTGAGGGTGTCCTGGTCGGAGACGAGCGCCACATTTTCGAGGAACTCGGTGAGGGTGCGCGCCTCGTACTCGATCGCCAGGCGGCGCAATTCCTGTACGTTCTCCCAGCGTTCGGCGCCCTCATCCGTGCCGTCGTCAAGATAGTCTTTGTAGTTGACATCTTTGGTAATGCGATCGAACAGCTCGCTGACGGTGGCGCGCGCGGCTTCAGCGCGCCAGTTTTGAAGCAGGGCGCCGAAATCAGCCAGCGGCAGGGCGGCGCGCCCGCTGAACTGCGCCCAGAAGGGGGAGGCATCGCCGCGCGCCAGATCGAACAGCAACGCGCTCGGTGAGATTCCCGCCCCGCGCGCCGTGGTGTGCAAGGCAAGCAGAGACTTTTCCCCGATGCCGCGCGGCGGGATGTTGATGATGCGATCGAGCGAAACCTCGTCGGCGGGGTTGTGGACAAGTCGCAAGTAGGCAATGATGTCCTTGACCTCGCGCCGCCCGTAGAAGCGTTGCGCCCCAACCAGACGGTAAGGCAGGCGCGCCGCCAGGAAAGCCTCTTCGAGCAGACGGGATTGGGCGTTGGTGCGGTACATCACGGCGCAATCGCCAGCCTGGTATTGTTTGCTGGCGACCAATTGGATAATGCTGTCCACCACAAAGGAGGCCTCGCCGTAATCGTCGTTGGCCTCGTAGTAGAGTAGCCGCTCGCCCTGACCGCGCTCGGTGAAGAGCTTCTTGCGGCGGCGGTGTGGAGCGCGGTCAATGACCGACATGGCCGCATCGAGAATGGTCTGGCGTGAACGGTAGTTTTGTTCGAGCAAGATGACTTGGGCATCGGGGTAGTCCTGCTCGAAGCGCTGGACGTTGCGGTAATCCGCGCCGCGCCATCGATAAATGGAGTTGTGAACAACAATACTGCCCGCGAGGTAGTTGTGAAGGTTTTCTACTTCCAAATCGTACACTTCGCCAGCATAAGGTTCATGGAGAACTTCGGTGATTACATCTTCGATGATCTCACCGTCTTTTTCAATGGCAACGATCATGGAGGGATGAAGATGGCTGGCGGGCATCAGGCTGAAACGCGGGGCAAGAGGTAATTTTCCACGATCCACGAGAAATGCACCGACTATAATATCAGCGTTCCCGATATCCCTGCTTAGTTTCTGCGCGGCATCCTGAACATCGTCATATTTCAACCGATTTAGACCGATTTGCCAGTTCTTCCTGCTTCGAATGCGTGGGGTATAGCCGAGCGACGTAAGTTTTTCAGCTAATTCGGATTCGCTGCTCCACAGGTCAACGCGATGCGCGTGCCAGGGGGATCGCGATGTGGTGCGACCGTCACCAAAATAACGCAAGTTTACAATATTCCGATACGTGCCTTGAGGTACGTAATGCGGATACCTGAAGTCCATTTCCATATCTGCCAGGAGATGTTTCGCATTCTTCTCTGTATCTATTGCTGTGAATAGTTTATCTATATAATCTTGCGACATTCGCATCCGCCGTCCACGCACATGGAAGACGGTAGTTGGAACACCGTAATTGAAAGAAAAATATGCCTCCCAGTAATGCGCTTCATCCCGATTCTGGCATACCTTTAGGACCCATATGCGGTCGGCGTTTTCCTGATTGCTACGGACGCGCAGACCAATCTGAAGTTCCGCATTAACCCCATCACTACGGGCGTGAGATGCAATTCCAATGCGGTAACCTTTATCTTTACGGAACATTAGGTAAACATAATGGAGACCGGGATTGATGCCAAGCCGGGCAAAAACCACGTGATTAGGTGTCGCTTGGAATGAACGGCCACTCTCGGTTACTATCCTAATCAGTTCACCCTCGAAAGGCCTTTTCCCTACATGCTTGACCTGGCACGGAAGAGTGGAACCGCGCCCACTTGCCGCGATAACTTGGTCGCCTTCCTTGAAAGTCTCGATGGCTTTCTGTCCAGTTGGCGTCAAAACCAAGCTGCCGGAGGGGAAGCACTGATCTGGGTCACCGACTACAAAGATATTGTTGTGTACCGAAGCAAGGTGCTTTAGTAGGGTATATTGGGCAAAATTGGTATCCTGGAACTCATCCACCAGCACGTGCACGAAGCGTTTGGCATATTTCTCGCGCACAGCGGGAAATTCCGAGAGCAGATGTGCGGTCCACAGCAGCAGGTCGTCGAAGTCCACCGCGTTGCTCTGTTTTAACAATTCCTGGTAACGCGCGTAGACACGTTTCACCACCTCGTCGCGGTAGGTCACCACAGGGTAGTCGAGGGGGAAGATCAGATCGTTCTTAGCGCGCGAAATCGCCCCATGCACCGTAGGCGGACGGTAGGTCTTCTCATCCAGGTTCAGGTCGCGGATGGCAGCCTTGACCACCCGCTGCTGGTCGTCTTCATCGTAAATGACGAAGCTAGAATCGAAAGGTAGGTTTTCAGCCTCACGCCGTAGCAGGCGGGCGCAGGTGGCGTGAAAAGTCCCCAGCCAAAGGCCGTTCGTGGCTTCCTCGCCCAGTAATCCGCGCACACGGCTTTCCATCTCCCGCGCCGCTTTGTTGGTGAAGGTGACGGCCAGCATTTGCCAGGGACGCACCCCCTCGTAAGCGATCAGGTATGCGACGCGCTGGGTCAACACGCGTGTCTTGCCGGACCCAGGCCCCGCCAGCACCAACACAGGCCCGGCGCCAACCGTCACGGCCTGGCGCTGCTGGGGGTTGAGCTTGTCGAGGAAATCCATGAAGAATGTTTGTAGGGGCGGGGTAACCCCGCCCCTACAAGGTTATTTCAATTCTGAGGTGCAATTCGGGCAGCGGGTGGCCTTGATCGGGATGACCGAGAAGCAATGCGGACATTCCTTGGTGGTCGGCGCGACCGGCGCGGCCGGCGCGGGGGCAGGCTTGGTGGTCAGTTTATTGATACCTTTGACCATCAAGAAGATGACCAGCGCAATGATCAGGAAGTCAATGATGTTATTGATGAATAAGCCGTACTTGACCTCGGCGCTTCCAATAGTGAAAGCGAGACCGCTGAAATCGACACCGCCAAGGAGCAGGCCAATCAACGGCATGAGGATGTCGTTGACCAGCGAGGCGACGATCTTGCCAAACGCCCCACCGATGATGACGCCCACCGCCAGGTCCATGACGTTGCCGCGCATGATGAAAGCTCTGAATTCTTTGAGCATATAAGTCTCCTTTGTTAGATTTTGTGCAGCAGCCTCATTGTACCGTCAGGGTAGGGAGATGTCAACGAACCAACGCATAGGTTGTTGTATAATCGTGGGGATTACTGATTTCCGGAGTCCGAAGTCAGAAACTTCGGACTCCTCGCTAAGATACTTCGCGGTTTTATTGGGAGATGCAATGCCTGATCGTCGTTTCGTTCTTGTAAGCCTCTTTGCTTTGCTAACGGTCATCCTGGCTGCCTGTAGTGGCCCGATCGGCGTTTCCACTCCAACGGCCACGACCACGACCAAAGCCACAGCCACCCTCCCGGGAGCTACGCCCACGTCAACACCCGTCCCACCGCGCACGCTGACCGTCTGCCTCGGCGGGGAGCCATCCAGCTTATATCCCTTTGGGAACACTTCGTCTGCGGCGCGCAGCATCCTGGCTGCCATCTACGACGGGCCGATAGATTCCAATTCCTACAGCTACCAGCCGATCATCCTACAAAAGCTGCCCAGCCTGGCAGATGGAGACGCCAGCATCAATCCCGTCTCGGTCTATGTCGGCGACGAGGTGGTGGATACCAGCGGGATGCCAATTACGCTGGCAGTCGGCGCGCACGTCCGCCCGAGCGGCTGCCGCGGCGACGACTGCGCCATCGTCTACGATGGTAAGGGCGAGATCCAGATGGATCAGATGGTGGTCAACTTCCACCTGCTGCCCGGCCTTTACTGGTCGGACGGGACTCCGCTGACCGTGGACGATTCGATCTATTCGTACAACCTGCAAACCTATCGCGATACCCCTGGCTCCAAGTATCTGATCGACCGCACCAAGTCGTATGAAGCCGTGGACCAGCAAACCGTCCAATGGTGGAGCAAGCCGGGCTATCTCGACCCGACCTACTTCACAAACTTCTGGACACCCTATCCCAAGCACCTGTGGAGCCAATATATGCCCAACGAGCTGCCGACCGTCGAGGTCGCTGCCCGCTTGCCGGTGGGCTGGGGGCCATACGCCATCGAGGATTGGTCAAGCGGCGATTCCATCACGCTGAAGAAAAATCCCTATTACTTCCGGGCCGACGAGGGTCTGCCTAAGTTCGATACGCTGGTGTTCCGCTTCCTCGCCTCGCCGGAAACGGCCATTAGCGATCTGGTTACCGGGAAGTGCGACCTGCTGGACTCCAGCCTGCACCTGGATGGACAGGTCAGCATCCTGAAGAGTTTCGATGCCCAAGGACAGCTCAAGGCGCTCTTCTCGCCAACGAATGTGCTGGAACGGCTCGATTTCGGCATCCAGCCGGCGAGCTACGAAAACGGCTACAGTCTCGAAGCCGGCGACCGGTTCGATTTCTTGAGCGACAAACGCGTCCGCCAGGCAATTGCCATGTGCCTCGACCGGCAACAGGTGGTGGATACGGTGTTGTACGGGCTGACTACGGTACCCAATTCCTTTGTCCCAGCCGGCGACCCGCTCTACAACGCCGAGGTAAAAACCTATCACTACGATGTAACAGCAGCCAGTCAACTGCTCGAATCAGCCGGTTGGCGCGATCAGGACAATGATCCCGCAACGCCGCGCCAGGCCTGGGGCATCGCCAATATCCCGTCCGGCACGCCCTTCGTCCTGAATTACTGGACGACCGGCGCAGCGCAGCGTCGGCAGGTCAGCGAGATATTGGCCGCGTCGTTAGCGAAGTGCGGCATCCAAGTCAACGTACAGTATTATGATCCCACTGCGCTATATGCCCAGGGACCGGATGGGCCGCTCTTCGGGCGCAAGTTCGATCTGGCGGAGTTTGCCATGGGCAGCACAGGCGTCGAGCCTCCCTGCGAGTGGTTCATCAGTTCGGATAAACCTACTGCAGCGAATCGCTGGATCGGCGCCAACATCAGCGGCTATTCCAATGCAGCATACGATGCAGCCTGTTTCTCCGCCAAAGGCGCGCTTCCGGGCGAATCGGCCTATGCCAGCGGCTATCGCGACGCGCAAGCCATCTTCGCCGAGGATCTGCCCAGCGTCCCGTTGTATTGGCGGTTGGAAGTGTCAGCTTCCCGCCGCGATTTCTGCAACTTTAACCTCGATCCCACCGCTTCTACCGACCTGTGGAATATCGAGGCAGTCGATTACGGAGCGACTTGCACCCCTTGACAAAATCCATCGCTCGCATATAATCCCGCCCGATATGGTCAACCAAACACATTTCCCTATCGAGCGAGCTTTTCCCGCCTCCTTTGTCCTTTAGAGAGCCTTTACCGGCTCTCTTTTTTTATCCATTGCACCTGACGCTTGGAACTTGACACATGATACGACTCCCAGGACTGATTGACCCCCACGTCCACATGCGTGAACCCGGTCAGACTCACAAAGAGGACTGGGATAGCGGAACATGCGCGGCCTTGGCTGGTGGCGTGACCATGTTGTTGGCGATGCCCAACACCAAGCCGCCGGTCACGGACGCCGCGACCCTGAGCCTGGCGCTCGACGCGGCGCGTTCCAAAGCCCGCTGCGACTATACACAGTTTCTCGGTGCAGGGCCGGAGAACACCCGCAACGTCGGAGACGTTGCACTTCGCGCCGCCGGATTGAAGATGTACCTGGACCAGACTTTTGGCGAGCTACGCCTGGACGATATGACCCTCTGGCAGCAACATTTCCAGAACTGGCCAAAGGAACTGCCCATCGTGGCGCACTCTGAAAGCCGCAGCATGGCCGCGGTCATCCTGATGGCGGCTATCTACGATCGGCCCGTGCATATCGCCCACGTTTCGCTACGCGAGGAAATCCTGCTTATCAAGGCGGCCAAAGAACGCGGTATTAAAGTGACTTGCGAGGTGTGTCCGCACCATTTATTCCTGACCAAAGAGGATATTCCTGCCATTTCGCAGGGGCATGCCGGTCGAGGTGAGGTCAGACCGAGATTGGCTACCAAAGAAGATGTGAATGCCCTCTGGCAAAACCTGGATGTCATTGACTGCTTCGCCACCGATCATGCTCCACACACCCTCGCCGAAAAGGACAGCGCGAATCCCCCGCCCGGCTTCCCCGGCCTGGAAACCATGCTTCCCCTTTTGCTGACTGCGATTGACGCTGGACGTTTGACGTTTGACGATTTGATCCTAAGACTGCATACCAACCCAAAGAGAATTTTCTCTCTACCCGAACAGCCCGAAACCTGGGTCGAGGTGGACGAGAACTCCCGCTATGAACTCCGCGCTGCAGAGATGTACTCCCGCTGCGGTTGGACGCCGTTCGAAGGTTGGCAGGTCCAGGGTCGCGTCACGCGCGTCGTGCTGCGCGGACGCGAAGCTTTCAAGGATGGAAGGGTGCTGGTCGAGCCGGGATACGGGAAAAATGTCCGCGAGAAATAAAAGAAGCACAGATGTTGGCAACACAAAAGACCTTTCGACACTCTGACTATCCGACAAAGAAACTACCAAAACTAGGAGACTAAAATGCCCATCAGTAAACACACCATGACCCACCTACCCCTCGGCGACCACAAGACCGCGCCGTGGTACGGCAAGGACATCATCTCGGTCAAGCAATTCGACCGCGAAGCCCTGGAGTACATCTTTGCCGTGGCCCACGAAATGCACGACATGGTGGACCACATCGGCACCTTCGATCTGCTCAAGGGCAAGATCCTGGCCAACCTGTTCTATGAACCATCCACCCGCACCTCGTCATCGTTCACCGCGGCGATGGAACGGCTCGGCGGTTCGGTTATCCCGATCAACGAGGTGAAATACTCCTCGGTGGCGAAGGGCGAGTCCCTGCCCGACACGGTACGCACCCTCGAATGCTACGCCGACGTGATCGTGCTGCGCCATCCCGAGGTCGGGTCGGCAGCCATCGCGGCCAATGCTGCCCACAAGCCGGTCATCAATGCCGGTGACGGGATTGGCGAACACCCCACCCAAGCCCTACTCGATGCCTTCACCATCCGCGAGGAGATCGGTCACATTGACGGCTTGACCGTCACCCTGCTCGGCGACCTGAAACACGGCCGCACCGTCCACTCGTTGGCGCGGCTGCTCTCGCTCTACAAGGTCAAACTGAACTATGTTGCGCCCGACATCCTACGCATGCCCGCCGAATTGATTGATGAGCTAAAGCAAAAGAAGATCGAACAGAAAGAATATGATACGCTCGACGAATGCCTGCCCAAAACTGACGTGCTCTACGTTACCCGCGTTCAGAAGGAGCGTTTCGCCGATGAGAAAGTTTATGAATCGGTCAAAGGCGCCTATGTGATCGACACAAAAGTGATGAAAGCTGCCAAGGAACGCATGATCGTGATGCACCCACTGCCGCGCGTCGGCGAGATCAGCCCCGACTTCGACGAAGACCCGCGCGCCGCGTATTTCCGGCAAATGGAGTATGGGCTGTATGTGAGAATGGCGCTGTTGGCGATGGTGCTCGGAAAGGCATAGGTTTACAGGTTTACAGGTTTACAAGTTGGCAAGTTGGAACGTTCCAACTTGCCAACTTTCAAAACTTCCTACTGAATTCCATAGCGCACGGAGATGTTGCCTTAATTGTCGTGAGGTTGTAGAATATAAGTGAAATTTGCCACAAGGCAGCATTGATGCCAACTCGCCACGGATAGGATGTCGGCTCCGGGCAAATTGTAAGAGGAATAGCATCGTGATTCACGTCAAAATCCTTGGCCTACGACAACCCGAGCGTTACTCCGTCCGGCGGTTGGTGATTTCCGTCCAAAACGAACTACAAGCGCAACATCCCGACTTGGCTGTGGCAATTTGCGAGAGCCATGACCCAAACGAGATCGACAAATACGCCACGGCCCTGACCCTACCCAGCCTAATGATCAACGATAAATTGGTCTGCAGCGGGCGTTTCCCGACCAGGCAAGAAATCCTCTCCTGGCTGCATGAAGCCATCCAAACTTAATCCTCGTCACTCGTCACTCGTCACCCGCCACTCGTCACTCATCACAGGTAAACCATGTGGACAAAAAACTGGCGTGATGAAACCTGGTCGCAGCTCGACCGCGAATTCGACCTCATCATCATCGGAGGGGGCATCACCGGCGCGGGTATCCTGCGCGAAGCTGCTCGCGCCGGCCTGAAGGCCATCCTCTTCGAGCAGGGCGACTTCGCCTCCGGCACCTCCAGCCGTTCCTCGAAGCTGGTGCACGGCGGTCTGCGTTACCTGCGCAACGCCAAGATCAAGCTAACCTACGAATCCGTCCACGAGCGCGAGCACTTGCTGAAAGAAGGGCGCGGCTTGGTCATCCCGCTGCCGTTCCTGATGGCCAACTTCCGCGGCGATAAGATCCCTGCCTGGGTTTTCGGCTTCGGCCTCTCGCTCTACGACCTGCTGGCGCTGAAGTGGAACCATGCCCACTATCCGCCCGATGATCTATGCTTCCTCTGTCCGCAACTCACCTCGCCAGATATGGTCGCCGGCTACCGTTACTTTGACGCCCAGACCGACGATGCCCGTCTGGTGCTACGCGTGATCCTGGAGGCGACGAAGGACGAGGCGCTGGCGTTGAACTACGTTCGCGTAGAGGAATTGCTCAAGACAGCCGGTCGCGTCTGCGGCGTAGCAGTGCGGGATCTGGGGCCAGCTTCTGGAAGAACGAGCGAGGTGCGCGCCCGGGCAGTGGTCAACGCCACAGGCGCCTGGGCGGACGTGCTGCGGCAGCAAGTCCAAGGCCCAAACCGCCTGCGGATATTACGCGGCAGCCACATCTTCTTCCCCTCCGCCAAACTTCCGCTAACGCGCGCCGTCACCTTCCTTCACCCTAAAGACAGCCGCCCGGTCTTCATTTTCCCTTGGGAGGGCGTGACCCTGGTCGGTACCACCGACGTGGATCACGGCGCGGCCCCATCCACTGACCTGCGCATCAGCGCGGCGGAGGCCGAATACCTGATGGCCGCGGTGACGCACGCTTTTCCCTCTCTGGGACTGACTTTGAGCGATGTCCAATCCACACTGGCTGGGGTGCGGGCGGTAGTGGATACCGGCAAGGCCAACCCGAGCAAGGAGTCGCGCGAGTTCGTGTTGTGGAACGAAACCGGGTTGCTGACCGTCAGCGGCGGCAAGCTGACCACCTTCCGCCTGATGGCGCAGACCGCGCTGCGCGCCGTACGGGCAATGCTGCCCGAACATCCGCGGCTGCATTGGCACGAGCGGGTCCTCAACCCTCTTCCACCTGAGACGACCGTCTGCGAACTGCCTCCTGATCTGCGCCTGCGCTTGCTTGGACGTTACGGCAGCGAAGCATGCCACCTGGCCGAGATTGCGGAAAAGGGGGAATTGGAGACCATCGGCCCCAGTCCTTCGCTGTGGAGCGAACTGCGCTGGGCAGCGCGCGCCGAGGGCGTCGTCCACCTGGATGATCTGCTGGCGCGCCGTCTACGCCTGGCAATCAACCTGCCCGGCGGCGGGTTGAACGAGATGAGCCCCATCCGCGCCATCGCCCAGCCGGAGTTGGGCTGGGATGATGGGAGGTGGGAAGAAGAAGCGGCGCGTTATCGGCAAACCTGGCAGGAATATTATTCACCGCTTTAGTCCAAAGAACCCGTTCCCTGCTAGTGAACGGGTTCTTGCAGTTTCTGATAGAATCATCCCCGGAGGCGCGCATGACTACTGAACTATTGGAATGGGTCAATACCTATCTGGAACAGGATGAAGAAATCATCGTCCCCATCAAGAAGATGTGGAACGAGTGGTGTGCCATTCACGGCGAACCATCACTGGAGGAATTCACGGCTGCGGTGTTGGCCGACCCGCGCAATAAAGAGGAACCTGGCGTGGATCACAATGAAGGCCTTGAAGAAGAAATGACGCCGGAGGAACTGGCAGAATACGAGCAGGATATGGAGGCGGGAGGCTTCTTCTCCGGGCCGCGCCTCAGGCTCAAGTCGCGCGAGATCACTCAGGAGCATCTCGCCAAAATGATCTTCAAACATAATGAGCGGCTGGAACTAGCATTGCAGGAGGCGCGCAAGGTAATGCCGGATGATATCAGCGAGCCACAGGAGGGGGAACTGATTGACTTGATCGAGAAGGTCAGGGAATTCCGCAAAGAATTACAGGAATTGGGGTTGGAAGCCAAGGACGAGGACGAAGAATAGCATGCACATCCTGGTCACCAACGACGACGGCGTGCAGGCGCCGGGTCTGCTCGCCCTGGCGCAGGCGATGCGCACGCTTGGCAAGGTCACGGCCTTTGCGCCGGAGCGCAACTGGTCCGCTTCGGGGCACGTCAAAACGATGGATCGCCCGCTGCGGGCGCGCGAGGTGCTGCTGGCCGATGGCACCTCCGCCCTGACCACCGACGGCGCGCCATCCGATAGCGTCGCGCTGGCGTTGCTCGGCGTGGTCAAGGAGAAAATTGACTTGGTGGTTTCGGGCATCAATCCGCGCGAGAATATCGGTCACGACGTGACTTACTCCGGCACGGTTACCGCAGCAATGGAGGCAGTCATCGGCGGCGTACCGGGAATTGCCGTCTCGCTGCACGCGCCGGAGAACCATCACGGCCTCCTGGACTACAGCACTGCCGCCAAGGTCGCCTGCCGCGTGGCGCAGAAGGTGATGGAAAACGGCCTGCCCGAAGGGGTGCTATTGAACGTCAACGTGCCGTATTTGAAAGAGAGCGAACTCAAAGGTTACCTAGTCACCCGCCAGGGACTGCGCCTTTACCGCGACGCGCTAGACGCCCGCCGTGACCCGCGTGGCAAGCCCTATTACTGGATCGGCGGCGAATTCCCGACCGGAGTGGACGAGCCTGGCACTGACTTCGGCGCGATCAATGCGGGTTACGTCTCAATCACCCCGCTGCAATTGGATTTGACCGCGCGCGAGGCGATGCAAATGATGGAAAAGTGGGTTTGGTAGGAGAAGAGCATGGAAAAAGTCACAACATCAGGAACAAAGGAACGATCCACGCCGATGCAAAAACAAGGAAAAGACGAGCTATGCTTGTGGGCCACGCACCGGGAGGAATCTGTCTATTTCCAGCGCGAGGCGCAGGTCAACTTCTGGACGGTGCTGGGCGGACTGGCGATGGCAGCCCTGCTGACGCAGTTATCTCCTCTGCTGGAACAATTGCGGCAGGGACGCTGGTATCTCTTGCTGTACTTTGTGGCATCCATTTTTGTCATTGCCAACTCCTGGGTACAGACTGTGTGGGGCAGCCTGGTGTTGAAATGGCCGATCTCCATTATTTCCACTGTGATCGTGCTTTTTGAGATGTTGGCCCAGTCCATCCAATGCCTGCTGGTAACCAACCCATCCGGGTGGCTGGCGGCAACGGCTGTGCTGGTCCTGTGCGCCCTCCTTCTCCAGTTCCATTTTGAACGCTCTGGGGCCTGGAAATTTATCCCACCTGAAATGCTCAAAAGATTCCGCATCAATAACTGGATCTATGGGCTGTTTGTGCTGTTCTGTCTGGCAGGCGCGTTCCAACTCTACCGCTATCCCTCACAGATTGCGGAGATGGTCTGGGGATTTATCGCGCTGATCCTATCTGTCGCTGCACTTTATATGCAGCACAAAGGGATGCAGCAGGAGAAAAAGGAGTTGGGAATCCCCTAGGAGAAAATATGTTCCCCTTCACTTCCCCTCCCGACCCAATCCTCTTCAACCACCAAGTCTGGGAAATCGTTCGCCTCATCCCGCATGGCAAGGTCGCCACCTACGGGCAGGTCGCCAAGCTCATCCCGCCTCCAGATGGCATCGAGACAAAAGCTTTCCTATCCCTCGGCCCGCGCTGGGTGGGGTCGGCGATGGCCAGATGCCCGGATGACGCTCCCTGGCAGCGGGTGATCAACTCGAAAGGCGAGATCAGCCCGCGCCCTGGGGCGGAGGAACAACGCCGCCTGCTCGAAGAGGAAGGCGTGGAGTTCAATGAACGCGGTCAGGTGGACTTGAAAATGTGCCAATGGGAGGGACCGGACGATACCTGGCGTAAGGTGCATGGCTTACCACCCGCGCCGGCCGCGCCGCAGCAAACGGCGATGTTCTAAGCTTTGCCAGCCAGTTCTACCACCAACGTATCCAGCGCCAGTTCGAGCGGCGCCTGACCGGTCTTTGTCCCCTCATCAATTGCCAGCAGACGGTGATAAATGGCTTCCAGCGCGGAGAGGCTGAAGCCGCGCGCCTGGTTATAGATTTTCCCGGCTACATAGGGGTGGATACCCAAAGCCTTTTCGATCTCCTGCTGGCTGGCGCGCGTCTCGATCCCCTCGCGTGCCAGGAGCAGCAGCCGGAACTGGCGGATGACCATGCCCCACAGCGAGAAGGGGTCTTCGCTTTCGAGTAACTGGTGGAGAACTTTCTGCGCTTTTTTGCCGTTGCCTGTGCCGAGCGCGTCCACCAGGTCGAAGACGCTGCCTTGGGCGTTGACGATGCTGGCCAGCTCCACGTCCCTGGCAGTTATGGGGCGAGTAAAGTTGACATAGGTCAGCAGCTTGGTGATCTCCTGCGCGGCGATGCGTGTGTCCTCGCCGACCATTTCAGCGAGCAGCGCAACAGCCTCTTGCTCGATCCGCCCGCCTTGCTTGATCGTCTCACGCTGGATCCAGCCTGCCATTTCCCAATGTTTGGGCATCATGCAGACCAGGATTTTGGCTTTTCCATTGGAGACCCGCGCCCACTTTAGCAACCAATGATCGTCCTTGAGCAATTCGTACTCGGCCAAAGCCAGGGTGGTGGTGGGAGGGAGATGCTCGAGCATTTCCATAAACTTCTTGCGGTTGGCGGAAGAAACGGGCTCGGCCTCTGGCCGGATCTCTGCCGCGATCTGTTTCTGCGGTCGAGCCGGGACCGCAGCCGAGGGATTGGCCAGAATTACCAACCGCCGCGCCGACAAGAATGGAACAGCGTTGACCGCCGTGTTCAGCGCCTCGAAATCCAGACCGGCGCGGCCTTCAAACTGGGCGATGTTCATCTCCGCAGTAACAGGATCGCCCAACCCGAGGCGCAGCTCGTTCAGGTGGCCGGCGATGGCGAATTCGTCTGTGCCGTGCAGGATGATAATGTTGGAAGTTTCAGGCATTTTGTCGAATCGTAGGGCGGGATTCAATCCCGCCTAACCTTGGCGGATTTGGAAATCCGCCCTACCCTTGCGTGACGACACGGTGCAGCGTGAACAGCCCGAATTTGACCGGGAAAATATCGACTATCGTCATACCGGCAGGATCACCGCTGGTGGTGACGCGCTCCTGGATGGCCGGACCCAGCGGTTGGCTGAGGATGAGACCCAGCGTCGCCAACGAGAGGATCAGCGGCAGGCGCTCGACCTTCTCGCTCTTGGTCTTCGCCCCGGTCATTCCCAACCAGGCGAACAATCCGGCGACGAAGCCCGAGGCAAGCGCATTCGTCCCGCAGCCGGGATGGATGGCCAGATGCCGCTCGCCATTGTTCATCCGCGCCAAGGCCTGCATCACGGCCGCGCGTATTTGCTCGGTAGGTGCATCGCCGAACAGGTAGAACCCGCTTGGGGAGGAGTAACCGGCAAAAGGTCTGTGGGGAAAGCGCTGGGAAAGGAGGGTGATGGTGGCGTGTTCCAGTCCGTGGTTGCGGCGGAGGCGGGAGAGGAGGGGGAGGTCGAGGAGGGTCATTAGTTTGGTTGTTGGGTAGTTGGGTAGTTGGGTAGTCGGATGGTCGGATGGTCGGGTGGTTGGGTGGTCGGGTAGTTGGGTGGTTGGGTAGTCGGATGGTCGGATGGTCGAATGGTCTGGGAGGAATGGGTTGGGGAGATTATACCCGTAAAAGAGAAGAACCCGTTTCCTGGCAGGAAACGGGTTCTTGGTTGGTCATCTGCGATTCTACCCTGCCGAAGTCTTCTTGAAGAAGACGGGTTTCTAGTTCGCGTTGTCAATTGGGAAGAAGCCAAGAACCCCTTGGGCGGTTCTACTTTGCCGCAGCGGGAACAGTTGCCGTTGCCGGAACAGTCGAAGCTTGCAGGAAGCCGAGGTACATCAAGATCACGCCGACCAATTCGGAGAGATAAAGCACGTCTGCCAGCCCAAGCTTGACAAAGGAACCGGCCATGGCCGGGGCCAGCGCGCCGGCGGCGATCAATATATTGCCGATCATGCGGTTGAACAGGATGCGCTTGCGCCAGAAGATGATGGCGGAATAGATCGCGCCACCGACCAGCGTCAGCGTGCCGTAGATGTTGAGGAGGATGGTCAGGGCAATGGTCAGGCCGCCGCGCGTCAGGATGGACTTGTACTGGGATGAGATGGCCTGGGTCACGTTGTAGGAGGAGGCGGCGGGCGTCAGTGGGGCGAACAGGATCAAGCTGGCAGCCAGTAGCGAAACGGCGGCCAGGATCAAGGTCAGGATGAGCGCCACGCCGCGTTTGCGCACGAGCAGGTGAACGGTCCCCTCTCCGAGCCAGGCCGCGGTCAACATCGCCCCGCTCAAGTACCAGAGCTTGAGCGCCAATCCGCTGAAGGTGAAACCGAGGATGACTTCGGTGAGCGTGCCGATGCCGTAGAAGACCAGGCCGATGCCCCAAAGCAACAAGTGCGGGCTGCGACGCCGGGCATAGCGGGTAAAGACGGCCGCGGCAAAGGCGAAGGTGACGAGAGTGGAAAGGAAAGGAAGGAAGTGCATGAAAGCCTCCAGCAGAATGACGGGATTGCTGCCCATATCCTAATTTATCAAGATGAAAAGGGGGTAAATCTTAGCTAACAATTCAATGAGAAAACCGTCCCCCATTCACGATTCTCGAAGATGCGCGGAAATTAACCGCGAAGGCGCGAAGAACGCGGAGAAATATTTTTGTATGCCTTCGCGGTCTTCGTATCTTCGCGGTTAAAATCCTCGCTGCTGGTCAGGCGACTGTCCGTTCCTTTGGCCGCGGCTTTTCGCGTTGACCTCCAAAGGCCACATCCAGCGCCTGGTAGACCGAGCGCACTTCGACGATCTCGATGCCGCTTGGCCAGGGTTCGCCCTTGCGCAGACGCTTGGGGACGATGGCAGTCTTGAAGCCCAGCTTGGCGGCCTCGCGCAGGCGGACGGGCATCTGCGCGGGCAGGCGCAGCTCACCGGCCAGGCCGATCTCGCCGATCAGCACCGCCTCGGCGCGGATGGGCATGTCGCGCATCGAGGAGGCCACCGCGGCGGCAATCGCCAGGTCAGCCGCCGGTTCGTCAATCTGCAAGCCGCTGACCACGTTGACGAAAACATCCTGCTCCGCCAGGCGCAGGTTCAGCCGCCGCGTCAGTACGGCGACGATCATCAGCAGGCGGTTGACATCCACGCCGTTGGGCGTGCGGCGTGCGTTGCCAAACTGCGTCGCGCTGGTCAGCCCCTGCACCTCCACCAGCAGCGGGCGGGTGCCTTCCATGGTCACGGCGATGGCCGAGCCAGCGGCGTTGACCATGCGCTCGGCCAGGAAAGCCTCCGAGGGGTTGGGCACCTCGACCAGGCCGCGCTCGCTCATCTCGAAGACGCCCACCTCGGCCGTGGCGCCGAAGCGGTTCTTGACCGAGCGAAGGAGGCGGTATGCCTGGAAGCGGTCGCCCTCCAGGTAGAGTACCGTATCCACAATGTGTTCCAAAATGCGCGGCCCGGCAATCGTCCCCTCTTTGGTGACGTGCCCGATGACAAAAACCGCCACGCCCGAGGACTTGGCCAGCTCGCGCAGCCGGTTCGCCGATTCGCGCACCTGCGAGACGGATCCCGCGGCCGATTCCAGCTCGCTCATGTAGACGGTTTGAATGGAATCGACGACCAGCAATTGCGGCTTGAGCGCAGCGACATGCTCGAGGATGACCTCCAGGTTCGTTTCGGTGACGAGGAACAGGTTTTCGGGGAACGCAGCCTTTTGCTCCGTCCCAATCGCCAGGCGTGCGGCGCGCATCTTGATCTGGCGCTCGGACTCCTCGCCCGAAACGTACAGAACCTTGAGGCTGGTCGCCATTGCGAGGGTCATTTGCAGCATCAGGGTGGACTTGCCGATGCCCGGGTCGCCGCCAACCAGCACGATGGAGCCGGGGACGATGCCGCCTCCGAGGACGCGGGAGAACTCGCCGATGGGCACCGGGATGCGCTCTTCGGCCTCGCCGCTGACCTCGGCCAGGCGGCGCGGGGCGGAGCGTCCGCTCAGGCCGCGCGCGGCGAGCGGAGGCGCCTCATTGACGACCTCTTCGACCATCGAGTTGAACGAGCCGCACTGCGGGCAGCGTCCCATGAAACCGGCGGAGACGCGCCCGCACTGCTGGCAGACGTAACGGGTGTGGGTTTTGGGCATAGAGGACCTTTGACCTAACCCCCCGGCCCCCTTCCCCATGGGGAAGGGGGAGCTGAAAAGGCGGGGGTTGGGTTGTTTCGAGTATAACCGAATTTATCTTCGGCAGTTGGCGGGGCGAGTGACATGTGACGAGTGGCGGGTAACGAGTGACGAGTGATAAGAAATGAGTGATGAGTGATGTGCGATGAGGGCGGTACTCTGGTGGATTTTTGAGTAAAAAAACACGAGGATCGAAAGAGGAACGAATATCCGTCAGGTGAGATTATATGTGAAAATATTCGTTTGCGTGAGACAATGATGAAAGATGAAGGGAGAAGGGAGAAGGAAGAAGAAGTATTTTGATAATTGTTTTTGAGGAACGAATGAGGAACAATTATCCTGCTGTGTGAATTTTTCGACACCTGGAATCTTGCGCGAGACAAGGTGGAGCTGATGAGTGGTAAGGTCGAGTGAGGCATTGCCAGGAGGCCTATGGAGAGAAGTAAGAAAAAGAACGCGGGAACGAACCGCCTTCCCGCGACGGGAGCATGATAGCACAAATGTTCTGATTTGGGAAGGAGTGAAAAAGCGGCGGAAGACCGGGGGTTGAAACTTTCTTCGACTTGTCAACGGAAAAGGTTTACGCCTTGATCATTAGTGCTTGAATTATTTCAGATATTGGTCAAAGAAATCCAACACCCTCTGGATGTTTTCCGCTGTCTCGAAGCGGGGGTCGCCATGTTCGGCGCCGTCGAGCAGCTCGAGCGTGATACGGTCCTTGCCCCAAGCCCGCTCCATCCGGGCCGCGATGGCGATGGACATCTGCACCGGCACAACCGGGTCCTTTGTCCCGTGTTGGAGCAGGAAGGGCGGGCCGGACGAGCGGATGTACGTCTCCGGGTTGGCGGCGTTCACTTTCTCCGGGATTTCGGTGATGACATGACCGAGCAAAAGGGACTCGGGTGAATTGGCTTCGTTGTGGCGGAAGCCGGGCGGGGGCAACAGGCCGCTCTCGGCAAGGTATGGATCCATTTTGAGAAAATTGGTCGGCGCAAACCAGGCGACGACCGCTTGAACATTGCAAGGTTGGTCGGGATTACCGAGCGCCAGATCCTCCAACTCAGGGACGCCTGCCGAGACGCCCAGCATGGTCACCAGGTAACCACCCGCCGAGCCACCCCATGCGGCGATCTTTTGCGGGTCGAAACGGTAATGCCCGGCATTCGCCCGCACCCAACGTACGGCTGCCTTGGCGTCCTGCACCAGCGCCGGGAATTGGGCTTCGCCGCTCATGCGATAGTTGATGGAAACCACGGCATAGCCGCGTTCGAGGCCTGCGAGCGCGGGCAAGACTTGCAGGTCGGCCTTGTCGCAGCCCATGAAGGCCCCTCCGTGGATGAAAATGATCACCGGAAAAGGACCCTGGCCTTCAGCGGGCAGATATATATCCAGTTTCTGTGCCGGGGAAAGCGAGGCATAAGGGATATCCAGGAATTTCCTTTTAACATGGCTGGTATCCGCAGGAGGCGGGGTTTCGAGGACAGCGTAGTGAGGTGGTGTGGGCAATGAACTTTGATCTGACATGTTTTTTTCCAATCAGGCAGCCACCTTGGCGATGGTCTCCTTTGACTTGCGGCTTTTCTGGTAGACATCGAAGGCAACTGCAATCAATAGAACCGTGCCTTTAACCACAGTCTGGGAAAAATCGGGAAAGCTGGCCAACTGCATGGCATTGTTCAGCACACCGATGATGATGATGCCAACGATCAAACCGAAGATGGTGCCTTCACCCCCCTTGAAGCTGACGCCACCGAGAAGCGCAGCAGTCAGGCAATCAAATTCGAGGCCCTGCCCGGTGATCGTCTGGCCTGTAAAAACTCTAGAAAGAAGTAATACGGTGGTGATCGAAGTGATAAAACCACAGATCATAAACAAGATCACCTTCATACTGTTTATCCGCACACCTGCAAGGCGGGCTGCTTCTTCATTTCCACCTAATGCAAAGACCTTTCGCCCAAAGTAAGTCCTGGTCAAGATGAAAGACCCGATCAACGCCACAACAATCATGATGATGACAGGTACTGGGATACCCCAAACATATCCCTGGCCAAACCAGCGGAAGGAATCGGGGAAGCCCATGATATTCCTGGAGCGATTGATGATATAGCCAATGCCTTTAAATATTTGAGAGGTGCCCAGGGTAATAATAAGCGGATGGATCTTCAGCGAAATGGTGAGGTAGCCATTGACCGCACCCAAGATTGTTCCCACCAGCAAGATAAGAGGGATTGCCAACGCGGGATCCAGCTTCCAATCAACCATCATGATCGCTAAAAGGACATTGGAAAACACAACCTGAGACCCAATGGAAAGATCAATTCCTCCGCTGATCATCACAAACATCAGGCCGACAGCGCTAATTCCTGAAAATGATATCTGGCGGATCAGGGTGCGGAGATTTCCAAAGGTCATGAAATTAGGAGCGATGAAGGAGAACAGGAGCAATAAAAAGAGCAGGATCAGAAAAGGCACATTCTTCTTCATAACTGCCAATATGCGCGGGCCGAGGTTATTGATAAATTCAGGTCGATGGTTCGTCATTCATTCCTCCAAAAGCTAATGGATTCCCGATGCGAGGTCGAGAATATAATTTTGATTGAACTGCGCTTTTTGGACTTCGCCTGCCAATTCGCCTTCACACATGACAATGATCCGGTCTGACATCCCCAACAGTTCTTCCATGTCAGAAGAGATCATCAGGATCGCGATGCCGTTATCCGCCAGTTCGGTCATCAAATGATAGATTTCCTGTTTTGCGCCGACATCAATACCCCGGGTAGGCTCGTCAAAGATCAGGATATCCGACTCGGCGGCCAGCGATTTTGCCAGGACAACTTTCTGCTGGTTGCCGCCACTCAGATTGATCACTTGCTGTAACAGGCTGGGCGTTTTGATGTTGATGCGTTCTTTGAAATGCCTGGCGATCTCTTCTTCTTTTCTGGTGTTCACAACACCATATTTTGAAATCTGCTTTACGATCGGAAAAACAATATTCCACTTCACAGCCATTTCAAGGAACAACCCTTGCCCCTTGCGGTCCTCGGTTAATAAACCAATTCTATGTCTTATGGCATCCGAAGGGGACTTGATCTTTACAGGAATACCCTTGATCAAGAGCTCACCTTGCTCCATCTTAGCAGCCCCGAAGAGCAGTTGAGCCAATTCTGTTCGACCGGCGCCGACCAATCCGGAAATTCCCAATATTTCACCTTTCCTCACTGAAAAGGAGATATTTCGATCGCCATTGCCGGTGAGGTTTCTTGCTTCGAGAGCAATTTCACCTGGAGGATTTTTACGCGCAGGGTAACTTTCCTTCAATTCTCGTCCCACCATCAAGTTGATCAGCTCCTGCCGGTTGGTTTCTTTTGTATTCTTTGTCGTGACATAGCATCCATCACGCATTACGCTGACGCGATCAGAAATTCTAAAAACTTCTTCCAAACGATGAGAGATATAAATGACTGTAACACCATTATTTTTCAACCGCTTGATGATCTTGAACATCATCTCTACTTCCGATACGCTTAAAGGAGCAGAGGGCTCGTCCATGATCAATATTTTGACTTTTTTAGACACTGCTTTTGCAATTTCAACAATCTGCTGATCAGCGATTGACAGATCTTGTACCATGCTGTGTGCGTCAATTTTCACATCAAACTGTTCCAGAACTTTGGCTGCTTTTTTCTCTACTTCTTTGGCGTTAAATAGTATTGAATTCTCATTTTTTTCACACAAGTAAATATTCTCTGCGACGGATAAGGCGGGAACCAGATTGAACTCTTGATAAATGACCTCAACACCAAGGCTCCTGGAAAGGGAAGGAGTAATCTTATGATATTCTTGTCCGTTAATTTTGATGATACCGGAATCGATATCGATGGCCCCGGCCACTGCTTTGATCAGTGTGGATTTGCCGGCGCCATTTTCCCCCAGTAAGGCGTGAACTTCGCCTTCAAGAAAATCCATTGAAACTTGATTAAGCGCAAGCACACCCGGGTATTTCTTGGTGATATTTTCCAGGGATAATATTACCTTGGGGTCCATTCGGTTTTCACCTCGTTTTCCTTATGAAGGGGAGGGAGGCCCCTCCCCTTCATTATCATATCAGCAAAAGCCTGTGAGTTCTATTTTAGCGTGCTGAAATCGCAGGTTATCGGTTCCAAGACATCATTGATGATGTTGGGATGTTCCACACCCTGTAGCATCTTCTTGACCTGCTCGTATGTGGCTTTATCCAGAGAAGTTCCACCGATGGCGACAAAACCTTTATAAGGATCCTGGCAGCTTGTGACCGTTGGGATCATGGAAGGATCCATATCGCCGGCGAAAACGCCGTATTTCTTCAAGTCGACATTCGGCAACGCTTTGATGGCATTCGCAGCACCTTGAGCGTGAGCAGTAGATTGGGCGATGAAAACTTTGATGTTTGGGTGCGCGGTTAAAGCGTTCTCAGCGGCAGCCTGACCGACGGGGATGCTATCACCGGAAACATCCATATCCATGACAAGCTTGGCTTTGGGGCATATGTCCGTGAATGTCAGGTAACCGCGATGACGCTCGAACATGCCGACATTGGAACTGGCACCACCAATGATCGCAGTTTCAACGCTGCCATTGGCAGCATCAGGGTAAACTGCATTAATGAAATCGCAAGCCATCTTGGCAACTTTTTGACCATCCTCGTACTGGCTGGTGTGCATGATGGCATCAAATGGCGCCAATCGCATGGGCGGAACACCCATCACGAGGATACCAGCTTTTTTGGCTTCTTCAATTGCGGGAACCAATTGATCGATCTCTCCGGCTGCCATCACATACATGAAATCGACCTTCATCGAAATACAGTTCTCGATCTGGTCGAATTGTTGGTTCAATCCACCTTCATCGGCGCCGTAGACGTTCACGACCACACCATCAGCCTTGAATTGTTCGGTGACGGAGGTAGCCACGCCGTTCAAGAAGGGGTTCGCAAGTGAAGGGATGATATAGCAGACGGTTTTGCCGTTAATGTCAAAAGGCGCTCCGGGCTTTGCAGGCACCATGGAAACGATAACATCCTCAACCGGGGTCGGTGCTGCGGTTGGGGCTGGAGTCGGTTCCGCTGCCTTGGGGGCGCAAGCCGCGAGCAGGGTGGCAATGGTCATTAAGACTGCCACCAGAATGGAAAGTTTCTTGTTCATTTTTTTCTCCTTGGTATTTTCAGGTTATCTAATTCTGATCGTGAGTAGAGGATTGAAAGAAAGCTCACTTTTCCGTTAATCACCTGCCTTTCATTATCGATTTCGCTCTCTGCGACAAGTCTCATTCGCTGGTTCCATCTGGTAAAATTCCAGCCGTTGACCATCCTCTGCCAAGCGGGTGTTCAACAGGCGGGTGGCGGTGGACCTCTGCCGCCACCTGCCCAAGGATGGTCAATGTGCTTGGTCTGCTTCCTTCAAGTCCAGACTACGGGATGGGATAAACGAAGTCAGCAGTCTTTTGATCCGCCGGCCAAACCAGCTCCATTTTGCCTTTTTGCCACTGGACAAGCGGGTTCAAGACGTTACCAGTGCCATCGGCGTTAAAGGAAACCTGACCGATGACTGTCATCATTTCGGTATCAGCAATGGCATCACGGATCGCGTCACGGTCAAGCGTTCCGGCCTTCTCAATGGCGGCAGCCAGGATCTGGACACAGGCATACGCCGGTCCGACCAGGATATCGGCTGGACGGCCAAAGTCTGTCTGGTGTTTGGCATTGATCTCAGCCACGCCGGGGAATTTTTCACCGGAGTGCCAGCCGGCAAACATGGTCACATAATCCCCGGCTGCGCCGGTGCTTTCGCCCCATTTAGCCGAATCGGGAGCGCGCACCAGCATGACGAACTTGGGTTTCCAGCCGAGCTCACCCATCTGCTTGACAATCGCCATGCCATCGGGTGTGCTGGGCATACCCAGCAGGATCTCTGCCCCAGCGGTCTGGGCATCCAGGATCAACGTCGAGAAATCGGTGGTACCGGGAGCATATTCTGCATAGTACGCCACCTCGAAGCCGGCTGGCTTGGCATCGGCCTTAAACAGGCCACCCAGTTCATTGCCCCAGTCGGTCTTCTCCTGGAAAATGGCAACCTTGGTTGCTTTCTGGTCAGCCGGGATCATTTGATTGAGGGCCGTAAAAACATCCCGGGCCTGGTCGGGCGATTTTGGGAAGGGCGAGAACAGGTACTTATAACCACGTTGGTGAATGTTCCACCAGGCGAAGGAAACGCCCAGGTAAGGTACCTTGTTCTTTTCAGCAATGGCGGTAGTGGCCGCATGCATGCCACTGGCCGCGCCGCCCAAGTATGCCACGACATTCTGCTCGGAGAAAACCTTCTCCAAATTGCTGACTGCCTTGGTGGGATCTGATTCGTCATCGTAAGCAGTCAGGCGCAAGGGGACCTTGGTGTTGTATTCCGCCACGAACACTCCACCGGCCGCATTGATATCGGCGATGGCATAGTCATAGCCCACTTTCACCTGGCTGCCCAGGGAACCGAATTTTCCCGTCAGTGGGATCGAGGCGCCGATCTCGATGTACTCCGGCGCAGGCGGATAGGTCACCTCAGTAGGCTGAGGCGCGGGAGGCTCCGTGGGTTGCGGCGCGGGAGGCTGGGTGGGCGCCGGGGTTGGGGTGGGAGCGGGCGTGCAATTGGCCAGCAAAATGCTGACCAGAAGCATGATCGCAATCAACGACATTCTTGTCTTCATCTTCATTCTCCTTTTTGGGTTATTCAGCAAAAGACAACAGGTGGTTTCATGCACGATCCATCATGTCAATAGATTAATCTCCTTTCCTTAAAGGCTCAGCTCGTTTCATTGCTGAGAGATTGGATTCTTCCAATCTACGCCGGCGGGTAAACATTTTTTGGATTTTTTGCCAAATCTCGACCAGCCCGCCGGGCAGGAACAAAACGATAAGGATAAAGAGAACTCCGAAGATGATGAGGTGATATTCACCAACATTCCACACCAGGAGTTGCTTGAGACCGACGAAGAATATCGATCCGATGATGGGGCCGATGATGGTGCCCGTGCCACCGATGTATGCCATCATCATCGAATCAAAAGTCCATTCGGGACCGAAGGGCATATTCAAGTAATAACTGACATGGTAGTAAGCAAAGGCGCCTCCCACCAGTCCGGCAAAAAAAGCGCTGACCAGAAGGGCGATCAGTTTGTGTTTCAAGGCGCTGATCCCCAGGGATTCAGCGGCATCTTCGCCCTCGCGGACTGCCATCATCCCCAGGCCAATTCTGGAGTTCACCAGCAGGTACGCCGACCCGATCGTAACGAGAGCCAAAGCCAGGAAAAGGTAATAACGTGGAACCAACTGGTAATCTGCAAGAGAGGGGTTATAAGACATTTCCGGCAAGATGTTACCCACCGTGACGTTGAGGATCTGGGCCAATGCCAGTGTCCCGATGGCAAAATACACTCCCTTGAGTTTGAAAGCCGGGAAGCCAATCAGGAGGGCGAGGATCACAGCCACCAAGCCTCCCGCCAGGAAACTTAAGGAAAACGATAACCCTTTGACCCAGAGAATTCGAGCCGCCAGGGAACCAATGCCAAAGAACGCGGCGTGCCCGAGGTTGGTCTGCCCGGTATAACCGCCCAAGATGTTCCAGCTGGAAGCGATGGTCATGTAGAGCAGGATCAAGATGATAACATTGATGGTGCTATCCTTCTTGAAGACCAACGGAAATACCGCCAGAAAAACGACCGCAAGGATCACCAGAACGATGGATGCAATTTTCGATTTATTCATCGGCTAACTCTCCTTCGTTCCGAAAAGTCCCTGTGGCCTGAAGACCAAGACCAGGAAGAAGAGCACCAGACCGGCCACCTCGCGGTAGTTGCTGCTGATGAAGAAGGAGGTGGCGGACTCGGTGACACCCAGAACCAGGCCGCCGATGAAGGTGCCGGGAATATTTCCCAGGCCTCCAAGCACCATTACGATCAGCGCTTTCATCGTCCAACCCAAGCCCATGGCCGGCATGATCGAATAATTGACCGCAACAAGAGTACCAGCCACACCAGCCAGGGCTGCACCCAGGGCAAAGGACAGGAGATATACTTTATGGATATCTATCCCCATCAAAGAGGCGGCTTCCCAGTTTTGAACGGTCGCCCGGATGGCTTTTCCGGTATAGGTTTTTTTCAAGAAGAGCTGAAGGCCCAGGAGGAAAGCAATGGCCACCAACAGGCAGGCAAGCCTCACCAGCGGGAAACGGACATCAAAGAGCGTAAACACGATCCGGGCATAGGAAGTGGTGATTCCACGCTCATCAGCCGTCCAGAAGCGGAGAGCCAGATTTTGTAGAATAACCGACAAGCCGAAGGCCACCAGGAGCGTGTTCTTTATCTTCGACTCTTCGGGCAACTTGGCTGTGCGGGAAAAGACCAGCATATAAAGCAATGCGCCAATGATCAGAAGGAAGAGGATGGTGATGGGGATGGAAAGAAACGGATCCAGACCCAAAAGCGAGAACGCCCAAAAACTTGCATAACCCCCGAACATCAGGAGTTCACCATGGGCGACATTAAGGAACTTGGTTACCCCAAAGATCAATGAAAGGCCCAGCGCAACCAACCCATACAACGCGCCGACCAGTAACCCAAACGCTAGGTTTTGACCAAGACCATGAAGCATTAGCTCCTCGCTTTCACGTTTATCCTAGGTAAGAACTTCGCACTGACTCAAAAGACAAGAGGTCCTTGCCACTGCCTTCGCCCACGATCCGCCCATTTTCGAGCAGATACGCCCGGTGGGCCAATTCCAGGGCAAGCTGGACATTCTGTTCCACCAAAAGGATGGTGACGCCCTGTTGGTTGATCCTGGTAATCATTGCGAACAAATTTTGCACAAGGATCGGTGCCAGGCCAAAAGAGGGTTCATCGAGCATCAAGAGCTTGGGTTTCGACATTAACGCCCTGCCAATCGCAAGCATCTGGCGTTCTCCGCCACTCAGCGTGCCAGCCTGCTGGCTCTTCCGTTCCGCAAGGCGAGGAAAGATGGCATACACCCACTCCAGGCTTTTGTCTTTTTCCCGCCTGGCCTTGGGAACGAATGCACCCAATTCCAGGTTTTCGAGGACGCTCATTCCGGTGAATATTTTTCCAGTCTCAGGCACCTGTGAAATGCCCATCTCCACGATCTTATGAGGCGGCTCCTTTTCGATCAACCTGCTCATGAAACGAACGTGGCCCGAAGCAGGTTTTAGCAAACCGCTCAATATCCGCAGGGTGGTCGTTTTCCCCGCTCCGTTTGGACCGATCAGGGCGACCAACTCCCCTTCATTTACGACCAGGGAGATGTCCCATAAGGCCTGAAGTTCCTTGTAATAAACGTTGATATTTTCTATATTAAGCATGGGATTTTCCTAGGTAGACCGCAATCACTTCAGGGTTATGCACAATCTCCTGGGGCACACCTTCAGCGATCTTTTCCCCCATATTCAAAACCAGGATGCGATCAGAGATGCAGGTCACCGCCTTAACGATATGCTCCACCATGATGATCGTGACCTGCGAATCGCGTATCCTGGCGATGAGCCTGCAAGTTTCATCCGCCTCAACAGGATTCAAGCCGGCCATCAATTCATCCAGGAGAAGCAGGGTGGGTTTGGTTGCCAAAGCCCTGGCCAACTCCAGCCTCTTGCGCTCCATGACCGTCAGATCCTTGACGAGGACTTCCGACTTCGCGAGAAGCCCAACAACATCAAGGATCTCCATCGATTCCTCCCCGGCAATTTTCATGTTGCGGCTGGGCTGACTCCCATACATTCTCCCGACCATCACATTTTGCAGGGCAGTAAAATCCAGAAACGGCTTGGATAATTGGAATGTTCGGGCGATGCCTTTCTGAGATACCCGGTAGCGGGGCAAGCCGGTGATATCTTCACCCCGAAAGGTGACCGTACCGGAATTGGGCTTCAGAAAACCGGTCAGCAAGTTCAAGGATGTGGTTTTCCCTGAACCATTCGGACCGATAATGCCCATAATCTCGCCTTCATCCACATGGAAGTCGAGCGCATTGATCGCCTTCAACCCCCCGAAAGATTTGCAGAGCTTGTCAACAGTGAGCAAACGCATAACTCTCCTATGGCAAACTTCGTCTTATGTTATGTTCTTGGTTTAGATTTATTTTTCAGCCACCGGAAACATACGGGAAGAAACACAGGCGACATTCCGATGGCAGAAGATCTTCCAACTCACTTTGCACGCCATTGACCGTGATCAGCCCGATTTCTTCCGGGTTTAATCCCAGCAATGAGGCGGCGTCCTGAATCCTCATCTGGGAAACCCAGTTGAGGGTCTGACGTCGTGGTGAGGATGGGGCAAGCTGCCCATTGAGTTCGACCGATACGGCCAAGGATCACCTATAGTTTTTCGAAGACAGCATCCAGATCAGAATCAGGTACATCGAAGGTCACATTGTGGGGAGGCAGTGCTTCCGCGTGCATATATTCGGGGATGCGGTAATCGGCGGAAGTCAATCCGGCGCGCCGGTTGAACTCGAGCTCGGTGCGCAAGACCTGACGATTGAACCGGTTGTAATCATCCACCGTCCAACCCCAGCCAAAGCGTCCATTGATCATATCCACCATGAGCTGTGGCTCGGCGATGATGGGCGGGCGGGCAAAGAGGCACAGGCCGGTGCTGTCAAGCATGGCTGCGATGATCTGCAATCTCAATGAGAGTTCTTTTTGGCCAGGGACAACCAAGGGATTGACTTCTTTGCGGGCGCCGAAGGCATTCCCGGCGGTATGGTCTGCTCCTTGCGGGGAGGTCGCATAGGTAACGCCGTTCCCTTTCAGGCTGCGCGGATCGTAACCCGGCATGGCTTGACCCAGCGCCGCTGGAACCCGTCGAACGCCAAGCACACGCCCGGTGGCTGCGGCGCCGTTGCCGATCAAACGCCCAAGTACGGTCCCTTCACCGACCTGCGCCAGCAAGGCGCGGACAGACTCAAAATCGCCAAATTTCGCCAAGCCGGCCTCAATGGCGACGCCGAGCGCCGCGCCGGTTTCGATGGTATCGAGACCAAAGTCATTGCACATGCGGTTGAGCTGGGCAATCTCATCGAGATTTCCCAGGCCCAGGTTCGAACCCATCAGGGCGATCGTCTCATATTGCAGAGTGCCGACAATCGGCGTCTTTGACTCATCCACATACACATTACGGCAAGCAATGACACAGCCGGGCATGCAGCGGGTTCCCACCTCGCCGCCGCGCCCCAGGGTAACCTCGCGGAGATGCTCGCCGCGCAATTTTTCTGCGCCTTCGAAGCTGCCTTCGCGAAAGTTTCGCGTGGGGAAAGCGCCCATCTCGTTTACGACAGCCACGATCGAGGCGGTGCCATAGAGATGCTGGGTGCCGCTTTTGCCTAGTTTGGGGTCATTGATGAGTTTTTGCGCAAAGGCGCGGGCGGCAGTGCGCAAGAGTTCTGCGTTGGCCAGTGAAGCCGTCTTTCCCTCAGGCTTGTCGATGACGACAGCTTTCAAGCCTTTGGAGCCCATCAGCGCGCCGAGGCCGCCGCGTGCCGCATGGTTGCTGCGCTGACCGCCTTCACCGGTCACACAAATGCCGGCTCCGCCCATCATCCATTCGCCTCCCTGCCCAATGGAAATCACCGTACTTTCTGCCCCGTACTTTTCCTGCAGACGGTCGGAGCTGGCGTAGGTTCCCAAGCCGCGTACATCACCGGCCGGGACCAATTCCGTCGATTCATCGTGGATATGCAAGATGTACCAATTGCCTTTTGCTGCCTGACCTTCCACCACCACGGCTTTGATATCCAATTTCCCGAGCATGTCCCCGGCAGTGCCGCCGGCATTGGCTTCTTTGGCGCCGCGCGTCAACGGACTTTTTCCGCCCACAGACAGGCGTCCGCAGGTGGTGACGTTGACCCCACCCAACAAGCCGGGTGCGAAGATGAGCTTATTGTAGGGCCCCAACGCGTCGCAAGTTGGCGGGACTTCCTCCAGCAGCAATTGCGCGATCAAGGCTCTTCCGCCCAATCGTTCGTAGGCTGCCGGGACCGGCTCCCAGCGCGTCTGGAGCTGATGCATGTCCACACGAAGAAGTTTCATTTTACAAATCCTTATATCAAGCGGTGGATGTTATAAAAAAATGATTGCGTTTGCTGCAGGCACTCGCGGCCAGAGTGCCTGCAGCCAAACAAGGAGGAAAGAGAAATGACTAAGGGGGATAAGCCACGGTGTAAATGTGCTTGCCGCCGTTTAGAGGGCCTTTGAGTAATTTTTCGATTTCTTCGGGATCACGTTGGGTAAATTTATTTACCGGTGGAAGTTGGCCGGGAGGGAAGCGGGCCAGGATATCGCCAATCAGTTTCACCATGAAGTCGAGCAAGACATCCAGGCCGGGTTTGGCCTTTTCGGCACCGGCCAGCGTCGGGCGGCCGATCACGCCTTCGGGGTAGACCAGCACCTCGGTCCCGCCCAGCCCGACGTGTTCGTGTCCCTTGATCGGGGCGTGGTAGACCTCGCCGCCTTTATCCACGTAGCCGGGGGGTAAGAATCCTTCCGGCTTGGTGTCCACGGCAAGCTCCATGTGCATGAACTCGGGGAACAGAGCCAGGGAGTAGGAGGCTTCTACCTCACAGGCGTGTTGGAAGGGGGTCTCGAAAGGTCCGCCGTGCGCCTTGTCCTTCAAGTAATCGTGGATCACGGTCGGCCAGTGCAGCGAGATCAGCACGCATGGCACCTGGTATTTCTTAGCCCACTGGTGCAGCGCCAGTGGAATGACCTCTTCCTGCCCGTGGCCGTTCAAGAAGATCTGCTTGCGGAAACCCATATTCCATAAGCCGGCAATGATGGCGCGCAGTTGGCCCAGGAAAATATCCTCCGGCACGACCACCGTGCCCGGCATCCCCAGGTGGTTGTAAGGGTGGGAGCCATACCATACGGGTTCCGCCACCGTGCAACCGGTCTTGAGCGCCACCTGCTCGGCCATGCGGCTGACCAGGAAAGTATCTTCGCCAAGAGGCTGGGCTGCGCCGTGACATTCCGTGCTGCCCACCGGGATGAGGATCACATCGTTCGTTTTGAGCCGAGCATTGATCTCGGTCATATTCATGGTCTGGAGATAGACGCCGCTGGGGCGATCCATGTGACCGGTTTGTGGAAGTTCCCATTTGGCCATAAGCACTTCCTTTCTCATATCGCTGCGGAGGTTCGGGAAAACCTAAACGGCGGGAATACGCAGGTCGGAGGCGCGCTTGGGTGATTGCTGTAGATTGGGGTAATACTTGTTGACCATCTCGACGATGATCGTGGCCTGGTCAGCCATCTTCCTGCCATCCGCCGCTGAAGTCATTTCGCCATGGGCACCGACGACCGAGTTGCCGGTTTTGCAGTGGACGGGGGTTGCTACGCGCACAATCTCAGGCGCTTCGTAAGCGCGGATGAAACCACCAGAACCTGGGGGATTATCTGTATGAATATCCACAGGGGTGGTGATTGCCTGGCGCAGGGCGGCGATCATCGGGATCTGCAGGTCGCGCACCGGGTTGATGCTATCGGCACCCAGGATCTCGAGCAGCTTGAAGGAGCACGGGTTGCACTGACCGAGGTGAGCAGAGGTCTTGAAGATGATCTCCTTGGGCAGGGCGCCATCGCGGCGCATTTGGCCGACCAGCCACAACATACCTTCATCATAGATCAGGAAGCCGCGCACACCCAAGTCATAACCGCGCTTGATATCCTCCACGCCTCGGATGACCTGTTCCATGCCGCGCAGGCGGTAGCCAATGCGGGCGCCTTGCGCCGAAAGCACGGTTGCGCCGGTATCGTAAGTGGCGCGCGGGCCGGTGGACATCAACAGCTCACAGCCGTAATCATGGCATAGGCGGCAGTATTCTTTGATCTCGGCTGCCGTGTGGCGGAACATGCCATAGGTTTCTGTGATGCGGTTGATGACAATGCCGTTCTTTTCGGCGGTCTCCAGCAGGGCGGCAACCGTCTCGGCTGAGTTCACCGTCGGGTCCTCGATGCGGAAGGCGGCGCCATCCGGGAAACGCTGATCGGAGCTAGGCATATCGAACGCGTCGCCTTGCGGCATTCCGATCTTCTTCAAATAGGCACGAGTTTCTTCAAACATGATGGTTCTCCTTCGATAAAATGGGATTATGCTCTGTGAGTGGGGAGCGGCGGGCAATAGACCCAGACAAGCTTGAGCGGTTCATCGCCGATGTTTTCGACGCGGTGCTTCACGCCGATCGGGGAATAAAAGGCTGTCTCCGGGCCGATCTCCCATTCTCCTTCCCCTTCGATGACGATCTTGGCGTGACCGCTGATCAGGAACAGAAGTTCCTCCGATTCTTCATGCACGTGGTCTGGGATCATACTGCCGACCTCAGTGATGTTCATGCCCATCGAGATCTTCTCGACGCCGCCGTACTTGGGCGCCAGAAGGAGTTTCGAAACACGCGGCGGGATGCGATGTTCCCCTTCCACATCGGCTGCTTTGACGAATGGTAGGTTTTTCACTAGATTCACCTCTTTATTCTTCAATGTTACGAACGACTGCGTGGGATCATCGCAGAAAGGGCTACCAGGCCCACTTCGCGTTGAATCTTTTCATTGGTTGCAAGGATGGCTTGCCCAAGCTCTGCCATGCGTTCCGGGGGCAGGCGGAAGGAAGGCCCAGCAATGGCGATAACCAGAATGGGGCGTCCGTCCGCTCCGAGGATTGGGGCAGCGATCGCATTGATATCCTTTTCGTATTCCTGGTTCGAAACCGCATATCCCCGTCGATGCGTTTCACGTAAATCTTCGTATATGTCCGCCGGCAGCGTATGAGTATTTTCTGTAAAGCGAAAGAGACCTTTGCTCAATATCGCTTTCACTTGTTCATCAGGGAGATAAGCCAGAAAAGCTTTTCCAGTGGCAGTACAGAAGGCCGGCAAACGTAGTCCTTTGGCAGCAGCCAGTTTTACACGCTGCGGGCTTTCGACCACTTGTAAATAAACGACATGGTCGCCATCCATAACTGCCAGATCCACAGTCTCCCCGCATTCTTTGACCAGGCCCTCCAAGTAAGGTAATGCCCACTGTTGATTCTCATCACCCATCACTTGGGAGGCCATCTCTAAAAATCTATAGCCCAACTGGTATTTCCCCGTGTTTTCATTCCGAATCAGGAACCGTTTGGCCTCCAGCGTCGCCAGAAGCCGATGGACAGTGCTCTTGGACATCCCGACGCCTTCCGAGATCTCGGTCAGCGACAGGGCGCGTCTCTCCTGGGTGAAAATCAGCAGGATATCAAGGGCGCGGTCTACTGCACGGATTGGCTCTGACATGTGAGAGTCTCCTCTCTTCAAAGCAGATCTTGTATCATTGTATAAGACTGCGTTTCGTGTTATATTATAGCAGATGTTTCACCTAGCGTCAATCGTTTTCATGGTGTGGAACATGCTTTTCACTAAGTAGGAAAATGTGCCTGGCTGTGTCACCCTGAGGGAGCGCTCTTTGCGACCGAAGGATCTCCTAATGGTGCGGGAGATGCTTCGCTCCGCTCAGCATGACATATGGCGAAGATGTCAATCGACTTTGTGAAAAACCTGTGCTATGGAACGAAAATCCACTATTCATATGCACAAAGCAATATCGTGGCATAATCACGACCATGATAGTTACTGAAGAAGCAGGAAAACCATGAATGCCCTACAAGTCACCCGGCCGCGCAAGTTCGAGCTTGTGCAGGTTCCCATCCCGGATTTGGCAGCCGGCAGCCCGAACTGCATCCTGTTGCGGCCTGAGTGGTTTTCGTTGTGCGGCAGCGACATCCCGTTCTTCACTGGCAGCAAACGCTTCAAGTCGTATCCCCTGCCCCCAGGCGCGCCCATCCACGAATGTGTATGTCAGGTGATCGAAAGCACAACCAGCCAGTTCCATCCCGGCGAGCGGGTGGTGGCCATCCCAGAAGGCGACCAGGGACTGGCGGAGTTCTTCCTGGCACAGGCAGCCAAGGCAGTCAAACTGCCGGATGGATTGGAGGATGGCGGGACAAGCTGCCTGATCCAACCGCTCGCCACCGTGATCAACGCGGTGGATCGCTTGGGAAATATCGAGGAAAAATCAATTGCTGTCGTGGGGCTGGGTTCGATCGGCCTGTTCTTCTGCTGGCTGCTGAAGCAGCGCGGCGCAGCGGCCATCATGGGCATCGATCCATCCGAGGAACGCTGCGCCCTTGCCGAGGGGCTAGGCGCGAGGCGGACTTTTGCGCGGCGCAGCATTGAGGTGCTGCACGCTGTTCGGCAAGGATCGCTTGAATGGACGCCGCCCGATATTTGTATCGAAGCAGTCGGCCACCAGATGGAGACGCTCAACGATTGCCTGGAACTGGTGCGCAAGCGCGGCACCGTATTGGCCTTTGGCGTACCGGATGCTCCGGTGTATGCCATCGAGTACGAAACCTTCTTTCGAAAAACCTGCACCTGCTGGCTTCGGTCACTCCGATATGGAGCGAGTATCTACCAAAAGGGCGCGACCTGTTTCTCGCACACCGCGAAACACTGGAGAAGTTCGTTACGCACCGGCTTTCGATCCATGATGCAGCCCAGGCTTTCACGCTCTACGAGCGGCATGAAGATGGCATGATCAAAGTATTGCTGGATGGCGACTTTTCAAAGTGACATCCAAGCTGGAGGTTCTTATGCCAGAACAAAGCATTTATGTACCTGTAGCGAAATTGGTTGACTTCATGATCGCTGCCCTGCTCAAAATGGGCGTGCCCCCGGAGGATTCAAGGATCATCGCGGATGTGCTCATTACGTCAGACCTGTGGGGCGTCCGTTCGCATGGTGTGGCCCACCTGAAGATGTATGCCGAGCGGATGAAAGCCGGGCTGCAATTGCCGGTCACTAAATGGCAGGTGGTCAAGGATACACCGACCACTGCAGTGATCGATGGAGGCAATGGCATGGGCATGGTGGTCGGAACCCACGCCATGCGGCTTGCCATCGAGAAGGCGCGCAAGTTTGGTTTGGGGGCGGTGGCCGTACGCAATTCAAGCCACTACGGCATCGCCGGCTATTACCCGCTGATGGCGGTCAAGGAAGGATTGGTGGGATTGAGCGTGACTAACGCCCACCCCTCCACCGCGCCAACTTTTGGCACCGCTCCGATGCTTGGAACGAATCCGATTGCCGTGGCTGCCCCCACCGACGAAGAGTTCCCCTTCATGTTCGATGCGGCCACCTCAGTGGTGCCGCGCGGCAAGATCGAGGTGGCAGCGCGGGCGGGGAAACCGATCCCGGAGGGCTGGGTCGTGAACAAGGATGGCATTCCGGCGACAGACAGCAGCAGCATGATCGCGGAAATGAACAAAGGTAATGTAGCCCTGCTTCCCGTCGGCGGGATCAGCGAACTGATGGGCGGGCATAAAGGCTATGGACTGGCGACGATGGTGGAGGTCTTCTCTTCTGCCTTCCAGAACGGCGCGTTTTTATCCATGCTGCACGATACCGACCACGCGGGCAAACCGCAGTTCCTGCGCATCGGTCATTTTTTCCTGGCGATCGATGTGGAACATTTCATCCCATTGGAGGAGTTCAAGCAGATCACCGGCAACATCATGCGCGAACTGCGCGCCTCACGCAAAGGGACACAGCAAGCGCGTATTTACACTGCTGGCGAAAAGGAATACTACAACACCGCCAAGGTGATGGCCGAGGGGGTGGAGATCACGCCCGGTGTACAAAAAGCCTTGACCAGTCTTCAAAAAGAATTCAACCTCAAAGAATTCGACCTTGGTTTTTAGGCAAGTTGCGTTTTCCACCCCAACCGGCGGGAAATCTCTTGTGCGGCCTTCTTGAGCGCGGCCGCAATAGCCTGCATGCGCTCCGGCGTCATGCGGCTGACAGGAATGGGAGTGCTAATGGCTGCAACCATCGTTCCATTCCGGTTATAAATCGGCGCGGCTACCGCGCAAACACCCACTTCCAATTCTTCAAAATCCAGGGCGTATCCCATTTTTTGAATGCCATTTAATTGCTTGAGAAGATCGTCCGGGAAAGTGATGGTTCTATCTGTATAGGTTTTTAAGGGTTTACTTAGAATGGCATTACGTTGCTCTGCGGACATATGTGCCAGGAATAATTTTCCACTCGCGGTACAGTGGATGGGCAAGCGTTGTCCAACCGCAGCAGCAATCGTCAACGCCCGGTTGCCGCGCAGCACCTCGACGTAGAAGACATTATTGGCATCGAAGATGCTCAGATCACAAGTTTCATCCAATTCCTGAACCAATTGTTTCATGAACGGCAGAGCCTCCCGCCGCAGGTCCATCCGCCGCACCACCTTGAGACCCAGATCGGTTAGCTTGATGCCAAGACGGTATTTCTGCCCATCCTCGGTGCGCTCCAGGTAACCGAAGTTCAACAGCGTGGTCATGATGCGGTGCGTGGTCGCCTTATGCAGGTCGACTGCCAGGGCAATCTCCGATACGCCTTTTTCGGGTTGTTCGTCATCGAAGCTTTCCAAAATCTGAAGGGCGCGCTCCACGGCGCGCACGTTGTATCCGTTCGGATCTTTTTGCGTTTTTTGCTTGCTCATCGTGATTGCCTGCTTTCCGGGTTATTTCCACCCCATTATACATTAGCAGCAGGGTTATCCTCTTTCAACGCTGGTCGAACGACCTCCAGTTCCGCTTCTTCCACAAAATCAATCGCGTCCGAAGGGCAATTGATCTTGCAGGTGCCACACTCGATGCAGATCGTCACGTCAATCTGTGATTGCGTTTCGCCTTCTGTGATCGCGCTGGATTCACAACCGACTACACACGCTCCGCATTGGATGCAATTGCTGTTGACAACGTATGGCATACCAGACTCCTATATACCAGTAAAGTAGAGACGGCGATTTACCGCCCGTTATCCCATGTACGACCGCTGCGGATCGATTTCCTCGCGGATCAAGCGCACCTGTTCGGCGGTCGGGGGTTCGGTAACCGGCAGATGTTCAGGGATGATCGGTTTGAAGCCCATGTTCGAAAGAACATATTCAAGCGTGGTATTCGGATGGATCGATTCGAGGCGCATACGCTTGCTCTCCGGATCGAATCCAAAAACCGCCTTGTCGGTGATCACCTTTGCCGGCCCACCGGGCAAGCCATGCCGCGCCCGCTGGTCGCCGCCGCCGAGATAGCCGGGGCTGGTAATAAAGGAGACGGCTTCACTCAGTTTGCGCGGCTCATGGCGGATGGTGATAACCGTGCGCCGGGCGCAGGAGGCCATATCGTTACCCCCCCCACTGCCGGTAAAGCGGCGAAACTTTCCTTTGGGATCGCCCAAGAAGGTGGTGTTCAAGTTGCCATATTGATCCACTTCCAAACCGCCCAAAAAACCGACATCCACCAAACCCTTATGCAGCACAGAACCCAACATGTCAGTAAAGCTGGTATGGACCGTGGCGCGGTACCAGATGCGGGGATCCGAGAGACCATCCACACCCACCTCAAGAGGTTCCGGGGCAACCACGCCAAGCTCAAGCAAAATGGTGAGGTTGGGGGCATGGGTGCGCTTTGCCAGGAAGGAGGCTACCACCGGCAGCCCAAGGCCCACCCCCACAATCTCGCCGTCCTTCAGCTCACGGGCGCCGGCAACCGCCATCAGCTCAAAATCATTGTATTCAATTTCAAGTGTCATTCTCAATCTCCGCTGATCAATACCCCAGCACCGGGTCGGCCATCAGGCTGCTCAGGTGTTTCATGCCTCCGATCTTCTCGAGGTATTCCCAGTGATCCTTGACGCCCAGAACATATTTGTCCAGGTATTGCTTGAAACCATCCGGTGTGCGCGAAGCTTCCGCATATTCCTTGATATGGGTCTTGTCGAAGTCGTACACCTGGTATACGGAGGAGGGATGGGCGGAAAACGGTAAGTGTACAACATGCGATACCCTGAAAGCCGGGATCACGGTGCGGTCCGGCTCACGCCGGATGGTTTCACTGGTAACCAGGCGCTCGGTGATGACGATGACCCGCTTGCTGGCCTTGGCTTGTTCCTCGTTATCCCAGCGGGGACCCATGATCCAGGCGTTGCCATCCTCGTCCGCCACCTGCACTTGGACCACCGAGACATCTGGCACGAGCGGCTTCAGCAATAACCACTCCTCCCCGGTGAAGGGATCTTTCATGCTGCTCACCATGGGCGGTTCGACTTCCTGCAACCGTTTCAGGATATCCGACCCATTCAAGGAGCGGATGGGAATGAATGGCAAGCCCAGGGAACCCGCCAGGTACCTGAAGGCAATGGAGAGGCTGCTGTATTCTTCGGTACGCAACGTGCCTTGCTCGATGGCGCGACAAATGCAGGCATGTTGGCCGGAGCGCCCGCGCGAGCCTCCGCCGCTAATGAGGCGCTCGACCGCCCCTGCCCCAACCAGGATATCGGCGTCAATTCCCGCGATGCACTGGGAAACGGTCAAGCGCTTGATGCCCTGCCGGATGACCTCCTGTGCGAAGGCCATGGCGCAGCGGGAGGTGGCGAAACCGGAGAGGGCAACATGCGCGCCGGCTGGCACGGATGCCACCGCGGCCGCGAGGGTTGTCACCTTGCTCATGAGCGCCTCCTAGACCAGCGAGGGACGTTGATCGAACAAGACCAGCAGAAGCTTGCAGACCCCGTATTCCAGTTTGATCTCGGCCAACTCGACCGGGCGATCGAGTTTCTCCTCGATGGCGAGCACGATCAGGTTCGCTGGCATACAGGTGAAAGGTTCGATACCCAGGGCAACCATGCGGTCTTCCACTTTGCGATGGACACAACCTTCGATGCGGATGTGCAACATGCGGTCATCACGGCTATAGGTGGCCTTTCCGACAATCCCCTCGCTCTTGAGTACCTCGCCAATCACTTGAAGAATGTGATCCAATTCAGGCGACTGGATCAATGGCAGGCACTTGCTCTTGAAGTATTCCTTGCCAACCGTGGTCAAGCGGAAGCGCGCCCCTTTGCCGCGCTCATCCCAGAACGCTTTCTCCATCTCGAACATGAGGCTGTTGACATATTCCAGGGGAATGAGTTTGTCGTTCATGCCTGCTCCATATAATAGGGGGCGCCCCATGCTTCAGTGAAGACCAGTTCTTTAATGGGAAGGCGGGGACGGGGACGGTGGAGGCGCGTCTGGTGCCCGACCGAGATCACGCTGACCGCCTTGAACTCTTCCGGGATACCCAACAGCGCCTTGATGCGCTCTTCATCCCGAATATCAATGCAAGGCGCGATCACCCAGCAGGCGCCCAGCCCCAACGCCGTGATCATCAATAGCATATTTTCGATGGCTGCCGATGTGTCGTAAGGCATATCCCATACGTCTTTTTTGCCGCAGACGACGATATTGACCGGCGCATCGGCCATAAACGCGGAAACCTGGCCGGAGGTCAGTTTCTCGAAAGCGGCTTTCTTTTTCGCCTCATCTTGCAGGTTGGCGAACCGTTCCTGCATCTTCTTGGTGACGAATTCGGCGGTAAAACGCCGGCCACTTCCGCCTCCTGCCACCGCGCCCATTTTCTTGCGCAACGCTTCATCCTTTACGATGATGAAGCGCCAGGGTTGTGCATTTTCCCCGGATGGCGCCTGCCGCGCGGCTTCCAGAATGAGGTCCAGTTCATGGTCAGAGACCGGTTCAGGGGTAAACTCCCGGATGCTGCGACGATCCTGGATGGCCTTCATTGTGGCTTCAGCCAAAGTAAATGTTTCGGACATCCTTCCTCCTCTGTAACTTGGGATAGGGCGATAGTTTTATCAGGCAAAATATAGTATCATCTGGCAAGATATCCTTAGTATCGCATAAATTCTTTCGGTTGTCAATAAATACGCGGAGCCATTTGCATTTTTGGGTTTTCTCGTGTATCCTATAAATGCCTCAGGTGTTAGAAATAGTGCAACACCATCCCCCACAATCGTTCCTTAAGAAAGGAGAGAGTTCATGTCAACCTTCAAACAGTCTGTCGCCGAGTTCTTCGGCACGTTCTGGCTGGTCTTCGCCGGCTGCGGCAGCGCGGTGCTGGCGGCGGCCTTCCCGAAAGTCGGGATCGGGCTGCTGGGCGTCTCGCTGGCCTTCGGCTTGACCGTGGTGACCATGGCGTATGGCATCGGCCACATCTCCGGCTGCCATCTCAACCCGGCGGTCTCGCTTGGCTTGTGGGCCTGCAAGCGCTTCCCGGCGTCCAAGCTGCTGCCCTATATAGTGGCGCAGGTGCTGGGCGGCATCGTCGGCGCGGGCGTGCTTTATGTGATCGCCAGCGGCAACCCGGCCTACTCCATCGCGACCAACGGCCTGGCAGCCAACGGCTACGGCCCGCTCTCGCCCGGCGGCTATTCCATGTTCGCCGGCCTAGTCGCTGAGGTCGTGTTGACCTTCGTCTTCCTGATGGTCATCCTCGGCGCGACCGACAAGCGCGCCCCGGCTGGCTTCGCCGGCCTGATCATCGGCCTGGCGCTGACGCTCATCCACCTGGTCGGCATCCCGGTGACCAATCTCTCGGTCAACCCGGCACGCAGCACCGGCCCGGCGATCTTCGTCGGCGGGCCTGCCCTGCTCCAGCTTTGGCTGTTCTGGGTTGCGCCCATTGCCGGCGCGCTGATCGCGGGATTTGTATACCGCTGGTTCGAGAAAGAATAGGCTGCATCTCAATAAATGGGGGGTGGGGGGTGTGCGGGCGGCTGCGCCGCCCGCACACCCCCCATTTCTCCCCTTTATTAAGCCAAGAGCGCAGAGGCTTCCTCTGCGCTCTTCTGTTTAATTTTCTAACCCGGCGAGGGCTTCATCCAAAAAGGACAAGAATCCGTCGGGGCTTTCTTGCAAAAGAATTTTGATACGCAAAGCACGTGGAAATCGCAGGAGTTTCAAGTATTGCATGGCATGTTTACGGAATAAAAGCAGCCCTTTGCGCGAACCGTAAAACGCCAGGTTGCGCGCCAGATGCGCGTGTACCATCTGGCGCACCGTCTCGAGCGGGACTTGCGCGGGGTCGAGGCGGGAAAAGATCCACGGGTTGCCAATGGCGGCGCGCCCGATCATGACCGCATCGCAACCTGTGCAGGTTTTCATGCGGTCAATATCCGCTGCTGATTTGACATCCCCGTTGCCGATGACCGGGATCTTGACTGCTGCTTTCACTTCGGCGATGGCATCCCAGTCCGCCTGGCCGCCGTAGCCCTGCTCTTTCGTCCTTCCATGGACGGCGATCAGCGCGCCGCCGTTCTCTTCAACGATGCGGGCGATAAGTTGGTACGTGCGGCTGTCCTCCCAACCGATGCGGATTTTCCCCGTCACCGGCGTTTCCAGCGCGGCGCTTAGCCTGCGAAAAATGCGCGCCACTTTCAGAGGCGTCTGCATCAGCCCAACGCCGGCGCCTCCGCTGGCGACCTTTCTTGCCGGGCAGCCCATGTTGATGTCAATGGTGTCCGGCCGCTTTTCCTGGAGGCGAAGGGCGGCTTCCAGGAGTTCGTCAGGATCATCCCCATAAATCTGGAAGGCAACCGGGCGCTCCGTTTCTTCGAAGGTCAGCCGGGGGGCCATACGCTCGAAGGCGCGCACGATGAACTCCGCTCGGACGAATTCAGTGTAACTCATGACGGAGCCGAGGGCATGGCACAGCGAGCGGAAAGGCCAGTCCGAGAAGCCGTCCATGGGTGCAAGGATGGCGTCCCCGTAAACAGGGATGTTAGCAATGTGGAAAGTGGGGGAGGAGGAAGAAGGCGAGAGTCCCATTAACGGCAGATTCGCCTCAATATGGTATCGGCAAAGTAGGGGCGAGTCTGCCTGCGCCAGTGCCGCAGGCACAGGTAAGACTCGCCCCTACCGAAATTACGCAACCGGTTCAGGCACTTGCTCTTGTTCCTCCACCCGCCGCAGCACCAGATCTTCCTCTTCCACATCCACCAAAATCGCATCGCCCTCTTGGAACGTGCCGGAGAGCAGCGCGTCCGAGAGCGGATCCTCGACCTTGAGCTGGATGACGCGGCGCAGCGGGCGCGCGCCCATTTCCGGGTCGTAGCCACGCTCCGCCAACAGATCCAGGGCGGCCTCGCTGGCAGTCAATGTCACCTCGTGTTCCACCAGGCGTCCCATCACCTTGTTCAATTCCAGGTCGACGATCTGGCGGATGTCATCCTTGTTCAGGGCGCGGAAGACGATGACGCTATCCACGCGGTTGATGAACTCGGGGCGGAAGACGCGCTTGAGCGATTCGGTCAGCTTCTTGCGCATCTCTTCGTAGGAAAGGCGCTCCTCGGTTTTTTCGTCGCGCTTGAGGCTGAAGCCGAGCGCAGTCTGCTTCTTGATATCCTCTGCACCGATGTTTGTCGTCATCACGATGATGGCGTTGCGGAAATCCACGGTGCGGCCTTTGGCGTCGGCGAGATGACCTTCCTCCATGATCTGCAGGAGCATGTTGTGGACTTCGGGGTGCGCCTTCTCGACCTCGTCAAAGACCACAATGGAATAGGGGCGGCGGCGCAGGGCTTCGGTCAATTGGCCGGCGTCCTCGTAGCCGATGTATCCGGGAGGCGCGCCGACCAGACGGCTGGCGGTATGCCGTTCCATGAACTCGGACATGTCGAGCTGGATGAGGGCATCCTCACTGCCGAACATGAACTTGGCCAGAGCCTTGGTCGATTCGGTCTTGCCGACGCCGGTAGGGCCAAGGAAGATGAACGAACCGATCGGCCGGCGTGGGTCCTTGAGCCCAGCCCGCGCCCGGCGTACAGCCTTGGAGATGGCCTTGATCGCCTCGCCCTGGCCGATAATGACCTTGTTCAACTCCTCTTCCATCTTGAGCAGCCGCTGCGATTCCGCCTCGGCAATCTGCATGACCGGCACGCCGGTCCACATGGCGACCACCTCGGCGATGTCGTCCGCGCTGACCACCGGGCTGTTGGCGCGATCCCAGGCGGTGCGCATCATTTCCAACTGGCCGGTCAGGCTGGTTTCCTGCTCCTGCCAGGTGCGGATCTCCTCCGGCTTGCCTTCCTCTTGCGCCAGGAGGCGGCCGGCGCGCACTTGCTTCAACTGCGTATACAGGTCTTTGGCGGATTTGGCGGCGTCGGATTTGTACATGCGCACGCGCGAGGCGGATTCGTCAATCAAGTCAATGGCTTTGTCTGGCAGGAAACGATCCGACACGTAACGCGAAGAGAGTTTGGCCGCGGCTTCGACGGCCTCGTCCGAGATGACAAGATGGTGGTGCTCCTCGTACATTTTGCGCACGCCCTTGAGAATCTCGACGGTCTCATCGACGGTTGGCTCGTCCACGACGATGGGCTGGAAGCGGCGCTCCAACGCGGCGTCGGATTCGATATGCTTGCGATACTCGTCCAGCGTGGTCGCGCCGATGCACTGCAGCTCGCCGCGCGAAAGCGCCGGCTTGAGAATGTTGGCCGCGTCCACGGCGGAGCCGGCCGAGCCCGCGCCGACCAGCATGTGGAACTCGTCAATGAAAAGGATGGATTTGGCTTGCTTGAGCTCGTCGATGACGCGCTTGAGCCGTTCCTCGAACTGGCCGCGGTACATCGTCCCGGCGACGAGCGAGCCGACATCCAGCTTGAGCACGCGCTTGTTGAGCAGCGGCGCGGGGACATCGCCCTCGGTGATGCGCTGCGCCAGCCCCTCGACGATGGCCGTCTTACCGACGCCGGGCTCGCCGATCAAGGCGGGGTTGTTCTTGGTTCTACGGGCTAAGATTTGGATGACGCGCTCGATCTCGGTCTGGCGGCCGATAACCGGATCCAATTTGCCCTCTTCGGCCAGGGTGGTCAGGTCGGTGGCGAGCTGGTCAATTAACGGGGTCTTGGGCTGCTGCTTGCCACGCGGCGCGCCTCCCGCCGGCTCTGGTTCCTGACTGGATTCCTGGAGCACGCGGCGCGTCTGGCGGCGGACTTGATCGGCAGATACGCCCAACTTTTTCAGGATTTCCATCCCTGATCCTTGTTGCCGCACCAACGCGAGCAGGATATGCTCCGTACCGATGTATTGGTGTCCCATGTGACGAGCCTCATCAATGGCAAACTCCAGCACCTGTTGTGTATCGGGCGCCAGCTCGATCTTGCCGCCGCGGTAATTGCCTTCACCTGAAACGCGCGCCGCGATCTGGCGCACGCGCTCGGAATCCAATCCCAGTTCATGTAGAACGCGACCGGCAACGCCGCCCTCTTCATCCAGCAGTCCTAGAAGAAGGTGTTCGGTGCCGATCAATCCCTGGTGGGTGCGTTCGGCTTCCTGGTGCGCCAGGCTGAGCACGCGGCGCGCCCGCTGTGTGAACCGTTCCATGCTTGGCATAAAAAACCTTTCAACACAAAGCAACTGTGCGGAGAGCATTCCGACGACTGGAGTCGTCGGACTCCAAGATACCAGGCGCGAAGGGAAATCCTTCGCCGTGCTTTGTGTTCGAGAATCAATCGGACAAGAAGTGTCTGGATTGATTTTACCAAAAACCTGAGCGGTTTGTGTATGAAGAAGATTAGAGTTTCAACGTCAGCGGTTGTCCCCATCCCCGCTGATCGCGCCCCGTTCGAGGCGCGAATAGAGTTTTTCGATGGCTTCGTTGGTCAGGCCGAGGGTGGGATAGATGACGCTATGCCCGATGGCGGGGTACGTGGCGGTCTTGCGCGATTGGGTCTGGTATGAGGAAAAATTCATGCTATTTTCCCATTAGATCTGAAATCCGCTGGTAAGCATCTTTCGGTGACAGGATAGCCGCCGCGATGTATTCTGCCAATTCTGGGCGGCCCAAAATATGCTTTTTATCCAGCGAGACGAGCATGTCCACTTTGGCAGCCTTGGCTGCAGCAAGAACGGGAGCATCCTTCAGCACAATGGTGCGAGCCGCGGCTACGATTTCATCCTTCGTCACATGTACGGTTTCGATGGCAGCTGTTGAGAGGATTTTATCCAACTCCAGTAGCCTTGGTACTTTCAAATCCGAAAGATTATGGCGAGCTTCTCCAATTACGAAGTCGCTCATCACGATGATCAATCCGCCTTGTGCGCTTATCTGAACAAGATCATGTGCATGACCAGTTTTAGAATATGCTGCGGCAAAGAGGACGCTCGAGTCAAAGAAAGCGCGTAACATTGTCAGTCTTCTTCTAACTCATCTTCTGTAAAACCGTATTTTTCGATAAGCAATTTTGTGCGAAATTCCCGGCCTTTCTCGATCCACTTATCCAGAGTGACCCCTTCGGCTTTCAGCGCTTCACCAATTTCGTCGAGAGCTTCCGAGACAATGACTTCAGCCGGTTTAATAAGCAAGCCTTTTCTGGTTTCGACAAACATGACCATATCGCCCTTTTTCAAATTGTGTTTCTTGCGGAAGCTGGTCGGGATGGTCACCTGCCCCTTTTGTTGGATACGCGCGTACGGATTATCCATTGCCTGCTCCTTGATAAGTCATACTTTCCGAATGTCATACAATATTATACCATCTTCCGAACCATCTCCTGCCAGAACTTATCCTTCTCCCCCGGCGTGAAGGGCAAGTAGAGCGTCAGCCGATCGGCAATGCCCGCGTAGCGTTCTTGGAGAGCATCCGCCAGTTCAGCCTCGGGGGCGATCAGGCAGAACTCGCGCAGCATCTCGTCGCTGATCAAGCCGAACATCTCGCCCCATTGTCCATTTTTAGCATGAACCGAAAGCTGTTCGGCAACTTCTCCCCAACCATGTAATTCCATGACTGGCTTGTAGGACGGCGTGGAGGCATAGAACGAGATCTGGGCGCGGCAGAAATTCTCTTCTTCCGGCGTGGTGGCGACAAAGGCCGTGACAGAGACTTTGACATCCTGGCGCTTGCGCCCGGCCTTGGTCGCGCCCTCCGTGATGGCCGGCAGGATCACTTCGCGCAGGTAGCGCGGACTATTGAACGGGTGGGCGTGGAAGCCCTGGCAGGTCTCGCCGGCCAACTTTGCCAGGCCGGTGTTGACGCCGGCGATGTAGATGGGGATAGCGCCCTCACCCCTGGCCCCTCCCCCGGTGGGGGAGGGGAAGCCCTCAGCCCCGGCACCTTCCGCGATGGGGGAGGGGAGAGGGCCAGGGTTGAAGAAGGGTGACATGAGCGTAAGCTTGTAGTATTCGCCGCGGAAATCGAGTTTTGTGCCGTTCTGCCAGGAATCCCAGAAGAGGCGGATGGCGGCGATCTGCTCGCGCAGCTTGCCGGTGACAGACTCGGGCCAGGGCATACCGAAGCGGCGCTCGATGTGCGCTTTGACTTGGGTGCCAAGTCCCAAGATGAAACGCCCGCCGGACTGCGCCGCCAGGTCCCAGGCAGTGTAGGCCAGGTTGGCTGGGTTGCGCGCAAAGGAGACGGCAATTGCTGTGCCAAAGCTCAACTTCTGCGTATGCTCGGCGATCAGCGCGCAGGGCAGGAACGGGTCGTGCTGCGTCTCGGTCGTCCACAGGGCATGAAAGCCCATCCTTTCGGCGGCTTCGGCGATGGCTGGAACATCATTCAAGAAAATGGGGGGAAGGCTGGCATCCAGAAGCATTTTTCACCTCTCAATGGACGAGTACATCAGCAATTCGCTCAGAGGCATGACCATCCCAGAGCGGCGGAATCTGTCCCTGCTTGGCCTTGCCTTCCAGGATACGCTCCATCTCGTTGCGCAATCGGTCAAGGTCATTCCCAACCAGGATATTCGTCCCAAGTGTGACGGTCACGGGCCGTTCGGTGTTTTCCCGCAATGTCAAACAAGGGATACCCAGGTAAGTGGACTCCTCTTGCAGGCCGCCAGAATCTGTGACCACAACCTGCGCGTGGCTCTGAAGCGCCAGGAAATCCAAATATCCCAAAGGCTCCATCATGCGGATCCCAGAGGCGACCGAAAGACGATTATCGGCGATCACTTTTTGCGTGCGAGGATGGACAGGGAACAGAACAGGGATGCTCTCCGAAATACCTCCAAGCGCTGCCAAAAGCCGGGACAACTGAGCGCTGTCATCCACGTTCGAAGGGCGATGCAGGGTCACCAGGACAAAATCGTTCAAACCCAACGCTGTGCTCAATCCGGGCCAACGAGCCTGCGCCGCCGGAAGCAAGCGGACAAGGGTATCGATCATCACATTTCCAACCAGCTTGATTTTTTCGGATGGGATACCTTCACGAGCCAAATTCTGATCGCCATCCGAAGATGGCGTGAAAAGCAAATCGGCCAATTGATCGGTGAGCAAGCGGTTGATCTCCTCCGGCATGGTTCGATCAAAAGAACGCAGGCCGGCTTCCACATGAGCGACAGGGACCAACAACTTGGCACACACCAAGGCTGCCGCCAGAGTGGAATTGACATCGCCGTAAACGAGCACCATGTCCGGCCCGCGTTCCAGGATCACCGGCTCAAAACGTTGCATGACCAGGGAGGTCTGGGAAGTATGGCTGCCTGAACCAACCTCAAGGTTGACATCCGGTTCCGGCAAGCCCAGTTCCTTAAAAAAGACATCCGACATGCGCAGGTCATAATGCTGTCCGGTATGGACCAGGGTCTGCTTTAGTCCGCGGTGTGACAAGGCGGCATGAACAGGAGCTACCTTCATAAAGTTGGGACGTGCGCCGACAACATGGAGGATGCGCATGTCAACCGATCAATTGTCTTCCAATAAATAAGCGAGGATCCATTTGGTTGTCGCCACCAGCGCCTCGGTATGCGTGCGCTCGTAGGAATGCGAGGCGTCCACACCGGGGCCGATCAGGGCGACAGCCACATCGCCGCCGGCGCGCAAGAATGCCTCGCCATCCGAGCCGTAGTAGGGATAAATGTCCACCACAAAGGGGATATCGTGCTTCCTGGCCAGCTCGCGCAGGCGCGTCGAAAGGCCATGATGGTAGGGGCCGCCGCTATCCTTGACACACAGCGTGGCGTGGAACTCGTCCGAGGCCTGGCCATCGCCGACAGCAGCCATATCCACCGTCACCAGCTCGTGGACCTCGGGCGGGATGCCGGCCGCTCCGCCGTGTCCGACCTCCTCGAAGTTGCTGATGTGCAGGTAGGTGGTCTGGGTGGGTTTCAACCCAGAGTCGCCCAGAGCTTTGACCGCCGCGACGAGCGTAGCGACGCCGGCCTTGTCGTCCAGGTGGCGCGAGCGGACGAAGCCGGCAGTCACCTCAACACGCGGGTCGAAGGCGACAAAATCGCCGACCTCGATGCCCAAGTCACGCGTCTCGAACTCCGACTTTGCCCGCGCATCCAGGCGGACTTCCATATTGTCGTCGTCGCGTTTGGCCTCGTTGACCTCGCCGCCGTAGACATGGGCGGAGGCGTGATCGAGCAAGATGGCGCCGCGCACCTGGCGTCCCTTGGAGGCAAAGACTGTGCAGCCCTCGCCTTCGACCGTGTTCCAGGCGAAATGCCCAACCTTGGTCAGCTTGAGGCGCCCATCGCCTTTGATCTCCTTGACCATCGCGCCGAGCGTATCGACGTGGGCGGTCAGGGCGCGTGGGGCGTCATCCTTCTGGCCTTGCCAGCGCGCTACCAGCGCGCCCTTGCGGGTACGCACAAGCGACAGGAAGGGAAAGGCTTTAAGAGTTTGCTCGGTCAGCGAGATGGCTGGTTCGCAAAAGCCGGTGGGGCTGGGGGCGTTGAGGAGTTTAGAGAGAAAATCGATGAGGTAGGGGGTGTCAATTGGGGGAAGGGTGGTCATAGGTTTCTATCGCACTCTCTTCTTCTATTTCAACAGGGAATATGCCAGTTTCATCATTTTCAAGATTAAGCGTTTTTCGCAATCGTTTCTCTTGAGTTTCAGCAAGGCGTCGGTTTGTGAAGGCTCGAATTGAGGCAGGTATTCCACTCCTGACTTCAACAAGAACCCACAAGAAAGCATTTTTATTCGCCACCATTTGAACCTCCTGCAATTCTTTGATGCCAATTATTGACATCCGAATACTCCAAGAGGGTGCAAAGTTCCCCCAACCCGCTTGTTTTGAAGGTGGGGCGGTTCAATTGCCGTGTAAATAGCGAACGTCTTTCACTATTGGCAACAATGCTGAACCTGGTTCTAAGATTAGGAGCTACAAGATGAATATCATTGAATCTTAGCAAGCCAGAATATATGGGTGTTGAATGTTCTACTTCAAATAAGGCTTTTATGTCGTTTGCTCCCCTTTGCAACCAAATCACGTCAATTTCGCCTAAAATACTTTCCACTTGTCCAAATCCATATGGAAGACTTTCTCTAGGTGAGAACTGACGTGAAATCCCCCAATCTAATTTTGGACGATCTATAGGCGGAATCCAAATATCATATGCTTTCGTTGCGCCGATTGATCCAAGCAACGTCTGAATTTGTGTGTGTGTGAAGTCGGATTTCGAACTCGTGTGATTAGTATCTAAAGCGTTTTCAATCTGTTTCCAACCGAGGTACCCTTCAACATTGAAACGGCCTGCTTTTGCTATATAAAGCTCTGTAGAATCTTCATGGAGTATCACTTGTGCTTTATATTGTCCATTATCCGCAGGCGTTGTTGATTGGAAAACGTCTTCATATTCTGATAAAGGAACCAATAAAGGCTCTGTTTGCTTATCCCACAAAAAACATAGAAAAGTTGGTTGGCCCACCAATTGTTGAAGGTCCTTTTCTCGTAGACCATACCATGCTAATCCACCATTATGAAGTTTGGAATAGCGAACATACAGTCGGATATCGCTTCCCTCGATTTTAAAAAGGGACAGGCTGTCCCCGAATTTAATAATTTTTCCGAAGCGTTTTTGCAGCTCTTGTAGAAACTCAGGCTTCTTTTTGTTTGCCATAGTATCCTCAAATAGGGTTGATTATATTTTACTTCACCCGAATACTAAGTTCGTTCGAACTCAATGATCCTCTCCCTCCACTCCTGCGGAATGGGCATCGTCTTCTTTGTCTGATAATCGTACCCCACCAGCACCGCCGAACCGGTTGCCAGTTCTTGCTGGGTGGCGGCGTCTATCAGTGTGTATTCGGCGGTCATGGACTTGTTGCCCAGGCGGGAGATGCGCATCCCGACGCGTACATCGGTGCCATATTCGACCGAGGCGAGGAAGGTGACTTCGACCTTTGCCAGGATGATGCCGATGTTCACGAACGACTGCCCCGGCTCGAACAATCCCAAGTGGAGAAGGTAATGGACGCGCGCCTGCTCGAAGAAGGTCAGGTACTTGGCGTTGTTGAGGTGGCCCTGCGGGTCCAGGTCGCCGTAGCGGACTTCGATGGGGTGGAAGAATCGGAAATCGGGCATAAGCTCCCAGAAAACCCTTGCGAAGGTTCTGTAACCTTCGCAAGGGTGTATCAAGATCATCCTTTCGCCAGCCGCCGTTCGCGTCGCGCCAGAATGAGCAATGCAGCAAACGTCAGCAGGGTGACGGACGCCCCGGCGATCAGCGCGGTGATGTAGACCGGGTCAGAATGATTTATTACGCGGGACGGCAGATTGGCGGGCGTGCTGGGGAAAAGCTGATACATGTTCGTGACGCGCCAGATGCGCGAGTGCTGGTACAGGTCGTTGACCAAGAGCGCCAACAAGCCCAGGCTGAGCATCCGCTCGGGGAGGCCGCGGCGCCTGCGTTCGTTCAGGAACGCCTGGATATTAACCGCCCCCAAGATGATGAGCGTCACCACCGGGACGATAAAAAAGCGGGAGGCGACGCGCTCCGAATCCGCCAGAGGAACCGGCAGGCGATTGATTACCGTGTAAACCTGGCCGATCGAGAGAAAAGTCACCACGGCAATCGGGGCCAGCAATGTTTGCAATTGACTCTTCGTACGCCAGGTGCGGTAGACGCCAAAATAGAGCAGGAAAGCCAGACCAATCAAGCCGACGTAGGTATCCACTTCCCACCAGCCCAACGAGGTGAACGGCCCGGAGAGGGCTTCGGCGGGATACTTCAACACGACCAGCGCGGCGAACAGATCAGTAACGGTCGGGAAGCCGGAAATGAAAGCCTTCCCGCCGCTGGAAAATTCGAGGGCAGGCGGCAGCAGGCGGAACAGGCTGAGCAGCAGGCTGAAGACAATTGCTTTCAGCGCCGGGACGAAATGCTTGGGCGAGAAGACACCCCAAGCCAACATGAAAATGAGACACCACAGGAAGAAGTGGAACGCGCCCTGCAGGGTGATGGCAAAGAGCGTCAGCGAGACGAGCAGCACCCAGCGCCAGTCCGCTTGCTCGCCCTCCAGCACCTTGAGAATGAGCAGAACGAAGAAAGGCAGGAGGAAATAGCCGATCCATTCGGCGTGGCCGACAGCGTAGTGTGCGGTGATGTGACCGTTGAGGTTGAAGAGGACGAACAGGGCGGTGAAAGCTGCCGGCGCCAGCTTGTAGCGCTTCTTGAGCAGGAGCAAGGCGATGAAGCCGACCGAGAACAGGATCAACACGTTGACCAGCACGAAAGTCCCCGGCTCGAGGAAGCGCAGCAGATAGGCCTGCGGGGAGAAGAGCGTATCCGGCCTCCCCAAGTAGCGGTCGGTGGTGACCAACGGCGAGCCGATGTGCAGCGACAGTTGGTTCGAGAGCGCCGCGGCGCGCAGGAAGCTGAAATAAGCCCACACATCGAGCCAGTCGTGCAGGTCAAAGGGGATCTTGCCCCATTCCAGGAAAAGGCACCAGTGGAGCAGGCCAAAAAGGTAAAGGGCAGCTGTCCACAACCCGTGGAACCAGGCGGAAAACTTGCCTTGGGCCGGCAGAAACAAGGATTCAATCAGGGTGGTAAGACCATCTTGGATGGATTTGAGGAGTCTGTTCATCACGGCGCGATTATACTCGCCTATTGCCTTCGACCCCCTCCCAGCCTCCCCAAAATTCCAAAGAACGGAATTTGGGGGAGGAGAAGTACTCAACATGGATTAAAATGGGGGTCTATGGATTTATCCGACCGTTTCATCCCCATCTCCGAACCCCTGCTCTCCGGCCACGAGATTGAGTACGTCAGCGAGTGCGTCCGCTCGGGCTGGGTCTCCTCCCTGGGCAAGTACATTGCCGAGTTCGAGCAGCGCTTTGCCGATTTCTGCGGCGTGCGGCATGGCATCGCGGTCAGCAATGGGACAACCGCCCTGCACCTGGCGCTGGTCGCGTTGGGCATTGCCTCCGGCGACGAGGTGATCGTCCCGACGCTGACCTTCATCGCGACGGCAAACGCGGTGCGTTACACCGGCGCGACGCCGGTGTTCGCCGATTCCGAAGCCGAGACCTGGAACCTGGATGCGGCGGACGTGAGGCGGCGCGTCACCCCGCGCACACGCGCCATCATCCCGGTGCATGTCTACGGCCACCCGGTGGATATGGATCCACTGTTGGAGCTGGCGCGGCAGCATGGCATCCATGTCATCGAGGACGCGGCCGAAGCGCATGGTGCATTATATAAAGGGAAACGCGTCGGCAGCCTGGGGGAGATCAATGCCTTCAGCTTCTACGGCAACAAGATCATCACCACCGGCGAGGGCGGCCTGCTGACCACTGACGACGACGCCCTGAACGAGAAAGTCCGTTTCTTGCGCGACCATGCCATGTCGCCCGAAAAACGCTACTGGCACACCGATGTTGGCTACAACTACCGCATTACCAACCTTCAAGCTGCCTTGGGCGTGGCGCAGATGGAGCGCATCGAGGAATTCATCGCTAAAAAGCGTCGAATCGCCCAGCTCTATAACGAAGGCCTGCGCGGGCTGGACTACCTCACACTGCCTCCGGAAGCCAGTTGGGCGACTTCGGTCTACTGGATGTACTCCATCCTGCTGGCGGAGGATTTTCCCATCAGCCGCGATGATGTGATGAGGCGTCTGCGGCAACAGAACATCGACAGCCGCCCCTTCTTCTATCCGATCCATGTCCAGCCGCCGTATCGCGCCGATCTTTCCCTGCCTGTGGCCGAGGACCTCTCGCGGCGCGGCATCAACCTCCCCTCGGCTGTAACGCTCACCGAGGCGGATATCCAGCGCATCGCCGGCGCGCTGAGAAGAATGGCATGATAACCGCAAAGAAGCGAAGGGCGCGAAGGGCAATTTACTTCGCAAAGGTCAATAAAACTTCGCGGTCTTCGTTCCTTCGCGGTAAATCTCTTTCATTAACGCTGGAAGCCGAATTATGGACATCTCGGTAATTCTTCCCACCTACTGCGAGCGCGACAACATCGAGAACCTGATCGCGGCCATCGAGACCAGCCTGCTGCCGCTGGGGCGGGAGATCGAAATCCTGGTGGTGGACGATAACAGCCCGGATTGCACCGCCCAGGTCGTCCAAGCGCACACAGCCAAGCCGGGGGTTACGGTGCGCTGCCTTGTGCGGGAACAGGAACGCGGCCTGGCCACAGCGATCCGGCACGGCATCCAGCAGGCGCGCGGCGAGCGGATCGTCGTCATGGACACCGACTTCAACCACAGCCCGTCCAACATCCCACAGATGGTGACGCTATTGGACCAATACGACCTGGTGGTTGGCTCGCGCTTCGTCAAAGGCGGCGGGATGGAGGACCGCAAGCGTTACGTTTTCAGCCTGGTCTACAACTGGTTCATCCAACTGGTGCTATGGCACGGCATCCACGACAGCCTGAGCGGATTCTTCGCCATGCGGCGCGGCGCGCTGCTTTCACTTGACCTGGCAAGCATATTCCGCGGCTACGGGGAATACTTTATCCGCCTGACGTATCTCGCTTTTCGGCAGAAGATGAAGATCATGGAGGTGCCGGTGTTTTACACCCTGCGCCAGCATGGCTTCAGCAAGTCCAACTTTGGCTCGATGCTGCGCGATTACACCGCAATCACCCTCTCGCTCCGTTTCCGAAAACCCGGTAAAATAGAACGAATGAGCTAAATCCGCAACCGTAAATCTAAAATCGTAAACCTAAAATCGCCATGCGTCCCTTGCGTGCATCTGAGATCGGTTCGTACCTTTATTGCGCCCGCGCCTGGTGGTACCGGCTGCAAGGCATCGAACCGGCCAACCAGGCCGAGCTGGTTACCGGGACAGAAATCCACCGCGCCCACGGACGGAGCGTCCTCGCCGCCAGCTTGACACGCACGCTCGCCCTTATCCTTCTGCTCATCGCCCTCATGCTCCTTGCTGCCTACTGCACCGCTCATATTTAACCCCACCCCCTCTCCTCCTCTCACTCACCACTCATCACTCATCACGCATCACTTATCACTCATTTCTCATCACTGATTACTGATTACCGATCACTGAACACTGATGACCTCCCTCTACCTGGGCCTCGCCCTCCTCTTCCTTGCATTTATCTTCTTCTGGCTCTCTTCGACCCAGCGGCGCGAAGCAGGCCTGCCCGGCGGACGCATCATCTACACCGACACACGCGCCTGGGGAACGATCGAGAAGCCACTTTTCGATCCGCTGGCCGAGCTGACCGGCAAGCCGGATTACCTGGTGGAGCAGAACGGCAAGATCATCCCGGTGGAGGTCAAATCCGGGCGTACGCCTGAAGCGCCGTATGATTCGCACATCTTCCAAGTGGCCGCGTACTGCTACCTGGTGGAGAAGACCTATGGCAAACGCCCGCCTTACGGCATCCTCCATTACCCCAACCGCGATTTCGCTGTGGACTACACCGCGCAGCTCGAATCCTCCATGCTGGATGTCGTAGCGAATATGCGCCGCGATGAGCACCGCGCCGGCGTGGAACGCTCGCACGTGGAAGAACAACGCTGCGCACGTTGCGGTTTCCGCACAACTTGCGACCAGAGGTTGGCGTAAAATACCGACAACGAATGACCAGCGAATAAACGAATAGGCACATGCCGTGAGGCATTCGTTTATTCGTTACGAATTCGTTGTCCAATTGATTGACATCCCGCCAACAGGTATAATTGCCTTTATGCCCACCCCCTCCTTCATCCCCGAGCGCGTTGCGGTGGCAGCCCACCCCATGATGGCGGAAGCAATCCATGAGGCCGATGTGATCGCCAACCACCTGCGCGGAAGAGGATTGGCAGCTCTCTCTGGTACGCTGGACGATGACGGCTTACGCAAACGGGTCAGGAACGGCGAATTCGACCTGCTCATCGCCGTGGGCGGGGACGGCACGATGCTGCGCTCTGCACACCTGTGCGCGCCGTGTAACGTGCCGATTCTGGGCATCAACCTGGGCAGGCTGGGTTTTCTCATCCAAGTCGGGCGTGAGGAATGGCGCGACACCTTCGAGCTGTTGTTGAAAGGTGAAGCCTGGATCGAAAATCGCATGATGCTGCGCGCCGAGCATTGGCGTGCGGAACAGTCGCTGGGCAACTGGCACGCCCTGAATGAGGCACTGGTCTGCCGTGGGCAGTACGTCCGCCCGGTGCGCCTCTCCGCCAGCGTGGATGGTCGCCTGCTGACCAGTTATGTGGCTGACGGCCTGATCGCGGCCACTCCCACAGGTTCCACGGCCTATGCGCTAGCAGCCGGGGGACCAATCCTGCCGCCGGAACTGCGCAATATCCTGCTCGTCCCGATCGCGCCGCACCTGTCCGTGGATCGCGGCGTCGTCCTCTCTGAAGGGTCGTCGGTCAGTATCACGGTGCGAGAAGACGGCAACGCCGTCTTATGCGTGGACGGGCAGACGCCCATTGCGCTATCCGATGCCGACCGTGTGGACGTGCGCGCCGGCGATTACAGCGCCAAGTTCGTCCGCTTTGGCGACCCAGGCTATTTCTATCGCAACCTGACAGCGCACATGAACCAGAACCCCACCATAGGACTGCCGCGATGACCGAAGACGCCGGAACGCTTTACTGCACCAACCACCCATCGGTTGCCACGACCCTGCGTTGCAACCGCTGCGAGAAGCCGATCTGCCCCAAGTGCGCCGTGCGCACACCCACCGGCTACCGCTGCAAGGAATGTGTGCGCGGACAGAAAAAGGTTTTCGATACCGCCCAATGGTTTGACTACCTGCTCGGCTTCGTCGTCGCCGGGCTGCTCTCGCTGGTCGCCAGCGGATTGGTCACGTTAATCAGCAACTTCGGCTATTTCAGTTGGTTCATTCTTTTTGCCGGCGCGCCGACCGTCGGATTAATCATCGCCGAGGCTGCCCGCTTCGTAACCCGCCGCCACCGCGCCCGCTCGCTGTTCATCACGGTTATCGTCGCGGTCGTCCTGGGGGTGCTGCCTTTCCTGCTGATCCAACTGCTGGTCGTGGATATCTACGGGATCATTTCCCAGGGCATTTACCTGGTGCTGGTCACCCCTACCGTATACTACCGCCTTTCGGGCATCCAATTATTCAAATAGGCTCTTATGCTCACCGAACTTCGCATCCAGAACTTCGCCATCATCGAGCGCCTTGAGCTGGATTTTGGGCCGGGACTGCTGGTCTTTACCGGCGAGACCGGCGCGGGTAAATCCATCATCATGGACGCGGTCGAGATGATCCTAGGCGGGCGCGCCGACCTGACCTCGATCCGCTCTGAGGCGGACCTGGCGCGCGTGGAGGCCACCTTTGCTTTGGCCGGGCCTGAACGTGCGCCTGCCACAGAGATACTCCAACGCGAAGACCTGCTCGATGATCCCAACTACGTTACCCTGAGCCGCGAGGTGCGCCGCGAAGGCCGCAGCGTGGCGCGCGTCAACGGGCGCACCGTCAACCTGTCATTGCTGCGCGAGTTGGGCGAGCTGCTGGTGGATATTCACGGACAATCCGAGCATCTTTCCCTGCTCAACGTGCGCGCCCACCTCGGCCTGCTCGACCGTTTCGCTAGCGTGGAGACTCCGCTGGCCGCCTACCGCGAGACCTACGAACACCTGCAAGCCATCCGCCGCGAGCTGCATGAGCTGCGCCAGGCCCAGGCGGATGCCGAACGCCGCACCGAGATGCTCACCTACCAGGCCGAGGAGATCGAAGCCGCCCGCCTGCGCCCCGGCGAGGACGACGAGCTGCGCCAGGAACGCGACCGTCTGGCCAACGCCGAGTCTTTGGCGACACTGGCCGAGCAAGCCTTGACCACCCTTGACGAAGGCACATCAGAGGCGCCTGCCGCCAGCGATTTGATCGGTCAAGCTGTTCACTTCCTCTCGAAGCTGAACCAAATCGACTCAGCCCAGACCGCCCTGGCAAGCCAGGCGACCAACCTTGCCGAGAACCTGACCGAACTGGCGCGCGGCCTGCGCGATTACCTTGAGGTCATCGAGTTCAACCCCAAGCGTCTCGAAGAGGTCGAGGAGCGCATTGACCTGATCCACCAGCTCACCCGCAAGTACGGCGGCAGCATACCAGCGGTGATCGCCTTCGAGGCAGAAGCCCGCAAGCAGCTCGAGACCATCACTACCGCCGCCGAGCGCCTGGCCGAGCTGGAAGCAGACGAATCGGTTGCCCTGGGAAAGCTGTCCAAACAAGGACTGTCCCTCTCCAAGAAACGCAAAGAAGCCGCCGACCGGCTGAGCAAGGCCATCGAGATCGAGCTGGATGACTTGCGCATGGCCAGCGCCCGTTTCGCGGTGGACTTCCAAGCGCGCCCCGACCCGGACGGCCTGCCTGCCTCGGACGGACAGCGCCTGGCTTTCGATGCCAACGGCATGGACAAAGTCGAATTCCTCGTCGAGCCGAATCCGGGCGAGGGTTTGAAACCCTTGACGCGTATCGCCTCGGGCGGCGAAACCTCGCGCCTGATGCTGGCGCTCAAGGACGTGCTGGCACGCGCTGACCAGGTGCCCACGCTCATCTTTGACGAGATCGACCAGGGCATCGGCGGGCGCGTCGGAGGCGTGGTCGGCAAGAAGCTGTGGAACCTCGGCCGCGCCCACCAGGTGATGGTAGTCACCCACCTGCCACAGATGGCTGCGTTCGGTGACCAGCACTGGCAGGTGCAAAAGGTCGTCGGCAATGGGCGCACCACCACCCAGGTGATGAAGCTTCAAGGCGAAGCGCGCACGCTCGAACTGGCTCAGATGCTCGGCGAGGTCAACGAGGGGACGCTGCGCTCGGCGCATGACATCCTCCAAACAGCGCAGGCCTTCAAGAACAAGTAGAACAAGTCGTAAAACAAGTCTATAGACTTGTTTTACTGCGCAGGCGTTCAAATCGGGAAAGAAAGCGTGATTTTTGTGTTATACTAACGGCTGGCAAGTAAGTTCTGCCCCAACCCCGCCATCCTTATAGAAGAGGAGGTGGTGCCCAAAATGGATAGTAGTACGAAACAAAGCGCTGTGGCATCCCTCCTCTCTCTGAGATAGAGATGCCGCAGCGCGATCAGGGAGACCGCCCGCAAGGGCGGCCTTCCGCTTTTAAGAGCTTTCACCACAAAGGACACGACCCCCAAATAGCGGAGGCAGGCGGGTCACGAAGGAAAACCTTTGTGTAGCTTCATGGATTCACTCATCCCCAAAAGAGATTCCCAGCCCGCGCGCGGTGAGCATGGCATCGCCATTCAGGTTGACGCGCTTGGGAACGGCCAATGCCTCTTCGAGGGGGATGGCAATGATCTGACCATTACGCAACGCGACCATCTGGCCGAACTTGCCCTCTGCGGCCGTCCGCACCGCCGCGGCGCCATAACGGGTGGCCAACCAACGGTCAAAGGCCGTAGGCGAGCCGCCGCGCTGGACATGCCCCAGCACGGTGACGCGCGACTCTGAGCCGGTTTCCTTATCAATGTACTCGCTGACCTTATAACCGATGCCGCCCAGCCGCGGCACGTAGATGGCGTCGCCGGAGCGCGAGTAGATCTGCTCGCCGCCCACCGGCTTGGCGCCTTCCGAGACGGCGATGATGCTGAAGAGCGAACCGCGTGTCCGGCGGCTGCGTATCTTCTTCGCAATAACCTCGAGTTTGAAGGGGATCTCCGGGATCAAGATCACATCCGCGCCGCCAGAAACCCCGGCGTTCAGAGCGACGAAGCCAGCGTCGCGCCCCATCAATTCCAACACCATCACGCGGTGATGGGCTTCGGCGGTGGTATGCAACCGGTCGAGGGCTTCGGTAGCAATCATCAGCGCCGTGTCGAAACCAAAGGTTACTTCCGTGCCTCCAACGTCGTTATCGATCGTCTTTGGCACCCCAATGACCGGCACTCCCTTGGCGAAAAGCTCCTGCGAGATACGCAGCGTCCCGTCGCCGCCGATGACGATGAGGGCGTCGAGAGCAAGGTCTTTGATCGCGGCGATAATATCGTCGGAAACATCCACCACGACTTCCTTGCCATCCCGGATGACCTTGCGGGCAAATGGGTTGCCGCGGTTGGCTGTACCGAGAATCGTCCCACCGCGCGGCAGGATGCCGCGCACCTCGGCCGCGCCGAGCGGAACGATGCCACTCGTTGCCAGGAAACCATCGTAGCCGTCAACGACGCCCAACACCTCGCAACCGAAGACGTTGATGGCGGTCTTGACCACGGCGCGAATGACCGCGTTCAGGCCGGGCGCGTCGCCTCCGCCGGTCAATACAGCAATACGTTTCATGATCGCCTCCTTTCGTTGCAAAGAGAACAAGCCTGTCTACAAAGCATCCTGTCACCCTCCCGAAGGACACCGGGACGGTGTGAGCGTAGCGAAGGGTCTCCTCATCAACAGGGAGATGCTTCGCGGAGTTTATACTGAGCAAGAGGAGATTCTTCGCTCCGCTCAGAATGACAGGCGAAGTGCTCAGCATGACTGTTTGGACTGTCCGGCAATGGTCATGGCATCAGGTGGGTAAAGCGCCAGCCCTTGTCTCCCTGGCTGAGGAGCGTATTCAGCCCCATCACCTCGAACCAGGTCGTTCCAGGCCTGAAGGGGAAGGGTGTACCATCCGGGTTGGACAACGAGACTACATCGGTAGCGTTGCGCTGCCAGTTGATCTGGAAAGCTTTTCCATCCCGGAAGGCATAACCGCTGCCCGCGCCGCTGAAGAGAATATCATAGATATTTGCAGAGTAGGTTTCGTGGTTGACGTATAACACTACCAGGTTATCGATAGCGATGGGCTGGTTCGTCAGCCGGTCGGTCAACTGGGCATATTGTTCGCCTTGACCACTATTCAAGTCTTCGATGGTGTCCGAGAAGCGCAGGTACTTGCCGCTGGCTGCGTCGTAGTCCCAACGGTTGTAGATGGCTGCTGAATAGCGGACGAAGACCTGGTTGACCGTCTGGTCGTTGGCTGGGGGCTCCAGCTTGAAAAACATGCCGTCCAGGTTTTGCCGCCCATTCTCGACACCCTGACGGGTGAGATAGGCGCTCAGGTCAGCAGTGTTGACGACCAGATCGTTCGAGCCATTGGGATCGAAACGCGTCAGCGGCGTGTTGGTTCCCTCCACTACCAGGCGGTTGACGAACTCTGAGTTGAGCAAGCGATTCATTTCCACCACGTAAGCTGAGCCAAAGGCAAAGACCGCCTTGTAGCCGCGCACCACGTTGAGGTCGAAGAAGCGCGCCGAGCGGATCGGCCCGACACGCGAAGCATCATTACCGTAGAACAGAGCAATGAAACGCGTGGAACCTTCCTCCGTATAGTATTCATATACAATGTCAGCCAGCGAAAGCCCCCACTGCGGGCGATTGGAGCGCGGCAGGTTGGAAACCTTGATCGCCAATGGGCGCCGCTCCAATAGCGCTGGGTCCGCGACCTGCAAGCCGGTAAGCGGATCCACACCCACCGGGAAGTTGGATGGGCCGAGGCCTTCAGGAGGGTAGAGCGGCGTCGGCGATGGCGTGATTGTCGGCGTCTCGGTCGGCGGCAGCGGTGTGAAAGTCGCCGTCGGCAGGCTGGTTTCGGTCGGCGTTGCTGAAGGCGAAGGCGTAGTTGTCGGGAGCGGTGCGATCGTCCCGCAGGCAGTCATTAGCAAGGTCAGCAAGATGAGAGTATATAGAAATTTCTTCATTGGGCATCTCCTCGAAGTACTAAGACGCAATGATACCGCATTTGTTCCGCTGGTAGGGCGAATTGGAAATTCGCCCTACTTTCCTGTGTCAAAAACCCTTATAATGGGCGCATCATGCACCCGCAAACCGTTGGCCGCCTCAAAGCCGCATCGAAGTACCTGGTCGTCCTGGCAGCCATTCTGGTTCTCACCGGGTGGACAATCAACACGCCGCCCGGACTGCTGGGCAAAGCTGACGCCATCGGTTACGCGGTCTGTCACCGCATCGCCGCCCGTTCGTTCCACATCGGCGACCGTCCACTGCCGCTCTGCGCCCGTTGCAGCGGCATGTATTTGGGTGCAGTAGCCGGCATAGTCTATCAGGCTATCTTTGCCCGCAAACGTAGCGGCATGCCGCATTGGAGTGTCATCATCCCGCTCGCGCTTTTCGTGGTTGCCTTCGGCGTGGACGGGGTGAATTCGTACCTTTACTTGATCAAAGAAACCTACCCGGGCGCGCTGGCGCGCATCCCCAACCTCTACACCCCGAACAACACCCTGCGCCTGTTGACTGGCAGCGGGATGGGAATGGGGATTGCCGTGCTGCTTTTCCCGGCTTTCAACCAGACCATGTGGAAAGATGGAGACACCCAAAGTACGGGTGCGGGTGACCGCCGTGCCTTGCCGGATCTCAAAGCCTTTGCCCCGCTCCTCGGCCTGATCATCATACTGGATCTGCTCGTGTTGACCGATAGTCCGATTGTTCTTTACCCAGCCGCGTTCATCAGCGCCGGCGGCGTGCTGCTCCTGCTGGCGATGGTCTACAGCATGATCTGGGTCATGATTATGCACCAGGAGAACGAATTCACCCGCTTTTCGCAGTTATGGCTTGCGCTGGCGGCCGGATTTACCATCGCCATGCTGCAAATTTTGGCGATCGACCTGCTGCGCTTCTGGCTGACCGGCACCTGGGCAGGTTTCTCTCTCGGCTGATTGTAAACCGCGAGGGTAAGGCGAAATTAATTTCGCCTTACAGCGGCGAATCCTTACAGTGAAAGTTGGAGGCACTATGGAACTTCTAACCGGAATCCTTTCTGCTTTTGGGCTTTCGGCTAGCGCCGGGCTGAACGCTTACATTCCATTGCTGGTCGTCGGTGTGCTGGCACACTATACCAACGTGATCAAGCTGAATCCCCCCTGGGATACCTTGGCCAACCCATGGATCCTCATCCTGCTGGGCGTACTGGTCATCATCGAATTCCTGGCAGATAAAATCCCCGCAGTTAATCACATCAACGACATCATCCAGAGCTTCATCCGGCCAGCGGCGGGGGCGATTGTCTTTGCGGCCAGCGCCAAGGTCGTCAGCGACGTGCATCCGGTACTGGCCCTGGCCTGCGGGCTGCTCATCGCCGGAGGCGTGCACGTGGTCAAGGCAGCCGCGGTGCGTCCGGCCGTCACTGCCACAACCGGTGGGACAGCCAACGTGCCGGTCAGCATGGCCGAGGATTTCACCGCCACAGTGTTGTCCCTTCTGTCGGTGGTTATCCCGATCCTGGTAGGCGCTTTCGTTTGTCTTGTAGTTGCTTTCGTCATCTGGTGGTTCTGGCGGCGCGCCCATGCCGCTTCGCGTGTAAAATAAGGTCAAGATCATTCCTAAGGAGACAAAAATGGCTAGTTATACACCTTCCTCCCCATCCTTGCCGCGCAGCAGCACGTTGGCGCTGGTCAGCCTGATCGCCGGCATCACCGGCTGGACCGTGCTGCCTTTCATCGGCGCGATCGTTGCCATCATCACCGGCCACATGGCCAAGAGTGAGATCAGCAAGAGCGGCGGCACAGTGACCGGCGGCGGCATGGCGACCATCGGGCTGATCCTCGGCTACCTCGCCATCGTTGGCGGCTTCTGCCTGTTGTGCGTGTTCGTGATCCTGCCACTGGTGGGCGTCACCATCATTCCGTGGGACAGCATTATTTCGTCTCTCGGTTATTGAGCCATAAAAACGGAGGAATGAAATAACCGAGTTTTCCGGCGCGCCCCTGCCGCCAACCCCGAAGAAGAGCAACACCTGGCTCATCATCCTCGTAGTCGCCCTGGTGCTGTGTTGCTGTTGCGTTGGCGCTATTGGCCTGATCATCGCCTTCGGGCAGGACATTCTGACTGAGCTGGGAATCATCTACGGCCTCATCCCCACGCTGGCTGCCGTGATCTGAACCGGCCATTCTCTACGCGAATCCCCAAAATACGGGGACACGTGGCACGAAAAGGCGAATTACGCGAATGGCCTAAAAGCACTCGCGCAATTCGCCCATTAGCGACATTCGCGTTATGATTCCCTTACGCGTCAGAAGCACCCAAGCACCGGAGCGCGGTGGGCGGCGCATCCAAACGGATTTCCTTCCCAACTTGCGGCGCTTCGGGGAGATAGAAATAAAGCCCATTTGCGAGCGTGACCTTGAACCCATCCTGGTGAAAGAGGACATCCGCCACCACCCCACGCAAATTCCCCTCCGCTGCAAACCGGACCCCGGCCGGGCGTAGCAACAAACAGACTTTTTCCCCGGCTTGATGCGGATGACCGCAGTCCAACTCGAATACGCCTACCGGGGTTTCAACTTGTAACCCTTCGCCAAGCTCACCTGTGCCTGCGGCACCGGCGCAGGCAGGGCGGGCCTTTCCAACTTGTAACCTGGCAACTCCCTCCAGCACATTTCCCAGCCCGAGGAAGCGCGCCTCCCAGGCCGAGCGCGGTTCGTTCCAAACTTCAGACGGGCTGCCCTGGCGGACGATTTTCCCCTCGTGGAGCAGCAGCACACGGTCGGCAATGGCGAAAGCCTCCTCCTGGTCATGCGTGACGTAGATGGCCGGGATGCGGGTGGAACGCAGGATGCCGCGCAGCTCATCCAACAGGCGCTCGCGCAGGGAGCGATCCAATGCGCCGAGCGGCTCATCGGCCATCAGCAGCCGCGGGCGGGGTGCAAGGGCGCGTGCCAGCGCCACGCGTTGTTGCTCCCCACCCGAAAGCTCGGTCACTTGGCGGGAGGCAAAAGTAGCAAGATTCACCTGCTTCAGCGAGTCAGCGACACGCGGCTCGATCTCATTCTTTGGCAGGTTCTGCCTCCTCAAACCGAACGCGACGTTATCGAAGACCAAAAGGTGTGGAAACAGGGCGTAATCCTGGAAGACCAGGCCAAAATTACGCTGGTGAACTGGAATGGAAGCCATGTCCTGACCATCCCAACAGACTGTTCCTTGCTCGGCGGTCTCGAGCCCGGCAATGATGCGCAGCAGGGTGGATTTGCCACTGCCCGATGGGCCGAGCAGGCAGACAGTCTCATCCGCCGCGACGGTGAAGGAAATGCCGGTCAGGAGAGGCTGGCCCTCGTAGTTTTTATGGATGTCGGCGAGTTGAAGCATGGTGAACCTTCATGGAGCGGGGAGCGTGGAGGGTAATCGTCAATCGTCAATCGCAAATCGTAAATCGTTAAAATTCTCCCGTTCCTGGTAAACGCAATTTTTCGATAGCAAGTATCCCCGCGCCAGAGACACCCATCAAGATCGTCCCCATGGCCATGGCCTGGCCGTAGTTCAGACCTCCGGGCTGGGAAAGGAAGCGGTAGATGGCAATCGGCAAAGTGGGATACTCCGGGCGGTAGACCAACGAGGTGGCGCCAAATTCGCCCAGAGAGACGGTGAATGCAAAAATGGCCGCAGCCAACGTGGCGCGGGCGACAATGGGCCAGTCCACCGTCAGCCAGGCGCGTCGCGGCGAAGCTCCGAGCGTAGCAGCCGCCTGGCGGAGGCGATCCGGGATGGAGGCCAGCGCGGGCTGCAAGCTGCGGATCACGAACGGCAGGGCGATGATGGTGTGGGCAAGAGGGACGAGGAAAGGCGAAGCGATCAGTGTCCAGTGACCAGTGATCAGTGGCTTGTTGAAGGTGATGATATAACCCAGGCCAAGGGTCACGGCGGAGGCGCCAAGAGGCAGCATCAAGAACGGATCGAGGAGACGCTCCAAGCGTCCCGGACGCGCCAACGCTGCAGCGACCGGGAAGCCAAGGGCAAGCGAGAGGATGACGGTCAATGCAGCATAGAGCAGGGAATTGACCAACGCCTCAAAGGGAGGCGCGTAGAAGAGTGAGCCGAGCCGGTTGACGAAAAGCTCGGCATAGTAGTCACCGGTCAGGCCATAGCGGACAGCCGTCCGATCGCCAAGCGCCGGCTCCAGTCGGGCAACAGAACGCAACGGCAGGGAAGCCATCGGCAACAAGAAGAAGGCCAGCAGAAGGGCGACCATCCCGCCGACGAATAGTTTTTCGCGCCTGCTGCGTGCCCGCCGCAGGTTGGAGGCCGCGGCGCGGGGAGATGTGGCGACGCTCATGCGGGTAATGATTCGGCTATAGAGCACGGAAAACGCCAATGTGCAGAGAAGCTGGATGAGCGAAAGTATGGAGGCCAGCGGCAGGTTGAATATTTGGACGGCCTGAATATAGATCTCGACCTCAAGAGTGGCAAAGCGCGGGCCGCCGAGCAGAAGGATGACACCAAAGCTGGTAAAGTCGAACAGGAAGACCAGAAGCGAGGCTGCCAGAATGGATGGACGCAGCAGCGGCAATGTCACCCGCCAGAAGGCTCGGCGCACATCCGCGCCCAACGAACGGGCAGCTTGCTCGAGGCGCGGATCGAGGTGCGCCAAAGCGTTCCCAACCACGCGGACGACAATGGTGGTGTTGTAGAAGACATGCGCCAACAGGATCGCCCACAAGGTGTAGACAAAGACGATGGGCGGCGACTCGAGACCAAAGAGGCGCATCAGCCCAAGATTGATCCAGCCGCGCGGGCCGAGCAGCGCGTTGAAGCCGGCCGCGACGACGACTGTCGGCAGCATAAAGGGAATGGCGGTCAGCAGGCGCAACAGGGACTTGCCGCGAAAGTCGAAGCGGGCGAAGAGGTAGGCGGCGGGGAGACCGAGAAGTAGGGTGAGGAGGGTCGAGAGGAGGGCTTGGAAGAGGGTAAAAAGTATGACGGAAAAAGTAAGACGGACGGAGGATGTGCTGATGGTGGAGAGAGAGGTGGAACTGAGTCCAAGCCAAAGGATGCGGGCAAGGGGATAGAAAAAGAAAAGGCCGAGGAAAAGAGAGGCTCCCAACCAGGGGTAGAACCCGCTCAGTCCTATTCGTTTCATTCGGCTTATTCGTAACATTCGTGATAAATTCCTCTGGTAGATGGAAAAGCCAAAATCACCGTAGAACCGTCTCCGTCCAATCAGCGACCCAGCGGTCGCGGTTGGAGGCGATCATGTCAGGAGAAAGTACCGCAGGCTGTTCGGCGAGCGGGGCAAATTTGACGAATTCCTCTGGCAGGCTGGCCGCCGGATTGACCGGGTACATAAACATCTGCAGCGGCATATCCTCCTGGAACTGAACGTCCAGCATGAAATCCACGAACTTCTCGGCCAGGGAGCGGTGCTGAGTCCCTTTGAGGATACCAACGAATTCGATCTGGCGGAAGCAGGTATCCGAGGCGAGGATGGATGCGGTGGGCGAGTCGGTCAGGGGCGTCTCGGCATAGACCACTTCCGCCGCCGGGCTGGAGGCGTAGGAGAGAACCATCGGCTGCGGGCCATGTCCCGACGAGGCGCTGAAATTGGTGTAGTAGGCTGTGTTCCAGCCATCCACAACAACCACGCCGTTGAGGCGCAGCGAGCGCCAGTAATCCAGGTAGCCAGCCTCGCTGAAGTGCTTGACGGTTGCCAGCAAGAAGGCCAAGCCGGGAGAAGATGTAGCCGGGTTCTCGACTACGAGCAAACCTTTATATTCAGGCTTTGTCAAATCTTCCAGCGACTGCGGCACCGTCAGGTTATGGCTCGCGAACCAGGCTTTGTCGTAGTTTAGGCAGACATCGCCGTAATCCACTGGCAGGGCGCGGTTTTGCGGGTCGAGCGTGAACTCGGCGGGAACGTTCGCCAACAAAGGCGAGGCATAGGCTTCGTAGATATCCGCGGCGAGAGCGCGTGAGAGGAAGGTGTTATCCACACCATAGAAGATATCCGCCAGCGGCGCGTCCTTGGAAAGGATGGCTTTGTTGAGCGCTTCGCCGGCGTCGCCGCTCTTGAGGAAAGTCACTTTGACGTTATTGGCCTGCTCAAAGGCTTGAATCACCGTCTCGCTGGCGGAAAAAGAATCGTGGGTCATCACGGTCAGCGTGTCCGGGCCTTTCGGGGCGCAGGAAGGCAGCAAAAGGCAAAAAGCAAGAAATAAAAAGGAGAGGGGTTTCATGGCAAGCTCCTGGCGATTTTCGATTTACGATTGACGATTTACGATTGATGGCTGACGATTTACGATTGCAGAACAATTATCACGTCTGACGACGATGAATGACCAGCAACAGGCCAGACTGGAGGGAAACAGCAGCACCCTCACCAAGCATTTCGTTGCTGACTCCGCGCGTCTTTGCGGGATGGAGCGTCTCAGCGTGCAGCGGCCAGCGCAGGCCCTTGGTCGTCACACCTTCGGCCGGAACGCCCCAGGGGAGCAGAGAAACGGTGTCTCCGGGGTTGCCTGCAATGGCTACGCGCTTCCGCACGAAAAAGGCTTCTTCTACTCCGTCATCGAGTCGAGCGTCGAAGGTCGAAAGTCTTGGGTCGGAGAGCAGGGAGAGATTGGCAAGGGTCTGGTCGAGGCGGCCACCCAGCGCGGCGATGATGAGAATGGTGCGATAGCCGGCTTCAAGTGCGTAGTTAAACGCAAGCTCGAGGTCGGTCTCGTCCTTATCAGCGGGATACTGGCGAATTCCGACGGCTGCTTCTTCAAGCCGCTGCCTGTTCTCTGCCTCCAGCGAGTCCAGGTCGCCGATGACGACGGTGGGCAGGAGGCCGAGGGCGAGAATGTGACGCGTCCCGCCATCCGCGGCAATGAGGGCATCGTCTGTTTGAATTAAGCGGCGAACAGGTTCCAGGTCTGGTAATTGGCCGTTGACAAAGATCAGGGCGCGCCCGGAGTCCGACGACTCCCGCCGTCGGACTATCGAAGTCTGGCCCTTGCAGGGTGTTTTCCCCTTCGGGGAAGATGCGCGAAGACTTCGGACTCCGTCCATAAAAACAAAAAACCTCTCTGGCGGAGGATGGTCATCTGCAAGTATGTTCCCTCCGCCGGCATGATCCGGATCAGGTTCTGCGGGTCGAGGCTCACAGCCTCCTCTCAGCCTGTAAAACACCCAAAGTGCGGGCGCCGGCAGGCTCCCCGTTGAATTGTGAGAAAAGTATAAGCATTGGAGGGGGGAATGTCAAGGTTGGTTATAATTGGGGTATGGCTCTCGACCGCTTCGGACGACACATCCGCTACTTGCGCATCGGCCTGACCGACCACTGTAATTTGCGCTGCCTGTACTGTATGCCGGAGGATATGACCTTCCGGCCCAATGCTGACCTGATGCAGGATGACGAAATCCTGCGCCTGACGCGGCTCTTTGCCGGCCTGGGTTTCGACAAGATCCGTCTGACGGGGGGCGAGCCGACCGTGCGGGCGAACGTGGTGGAACTGGTACGCGGCATCGCTCACACTCCCGGCGTACGCAGCGTCTCGATGACGACGAATGGGATGCTGCTTGCACGCCTGGCCAAACCTCTGGCCGCGGCCGGACTCCAGCGTGTCAACGTCAGCATTGACACGCTAAACCCGGCCAAGTTCCGCCGCCTGACGCGCTGGGGCGACCTGGAGGACGTTTGGGATGGCATCCTGGCTGCCGAAGAGGCCGGGCTGAAGCCGGTCAAGCTCAACGCGGTGGTCGTCAAGGGATACAACGAGGCGGATGTCGTTGACTTGGCGCGGCTGACGCTTGACCATCCCTGGCAGGTGCGTTTCATCGAGATGATGCCCTTCGGCGGCGCGACGGAACTGCAGGTGGGTCAAATGGTCACCGCCTCGCAAACCCAGGCGCGGGTCGAGGCTGCTTTTGGGTCGCTCGAGCCAGGCAATGGAGGAGAACTGGACGGCGAGGCACGCATCTTCCGCATCGCGGGCGCGCAAGGCGACATCGGCTTCATTTCGTCGGTCTCTGCGCCATTCTGCGCCGATTGCACCCGAGCCCGTCTCACCGCCGACGGTGTGCTGCGCATGTGCCTGCTGCGCGATTATGAGATTGACTTACTCACGCCGCTGCGCGCTGGCGCGACGGATGGCGAGTTACGCGCCATGGTTCTGGAAGCTGTTTGGAACAAGCCGTGGGGACACGGCCTGGCTGAGGGCGCGATTGCGACAAATCGCGTCATGAGTCAGATCGGCGGGTAGCAACCTGGGCAAACTGGACAACGAATGAAAAACGAATAAACGAATTTCCCCTGCGCAAATCATTCGTTTATTCGCTGCCCATTCGATGTCGAAGTGTATTGCAGAACCACTCTCTAATCTCCACTCCCTTCTCTCTACCCCGGAGGTACCTATGGCCTGGGAACGTAAACTCATGCGCACCGTGCGCGTCCAAAACGACCAGGTGATCGGCACGCTGGCCAGCCTGATCACCGCAATTGCCGAAGAGGGCGGCAACATCGGCGAAATCCACTTGATGAAAGAAGGGTTGCGCAGCGTGGTGCGCGAGATCACCATCTACGCCGAGGATAAACCTCAACTGGAGCGCATCCTGGCCGCGATGGAAGCCAACCCGAACACCCACATTCTGGCCGTCAAGGATGAGGTATTGGAATTGCACGAGAAGGGCAAGATCGCCATCCGCTCACGTGTTGAGATCGATTCCCTTGCCACCTTGCGCCGCGTCTACACACCGGGCGTGGCCGAAGTCTGCCTCAAGATCGCCGCGGACCCCTCGCTGGCGCGCCTGTATACCAGCACCAGCCACTTCGTCGCCATTGTCACCGATGGCACCGCCGTGCTTGGGCTGGGCGATATCGGTCCACTGGCCGGTATGCCTGTGATGGAGGGGAAAGCCATGCTGATGGAGACGTTGGTGGGGCTTTCAGGCGTGCCGATCCTGTTGGATACCAAGGACCCGGATAAGATCGTCGAAACCGTCGCGGCCATTGCCCCGACCTTCGCGGCCATTCAATTGGAGGATATCTCAGCGCCGCGCTGCTTCGAGATCGAGCCGTGCTTGCAGGAGCGACTGGATATCCCCGTGATGCACGACGACCAGCACGGCACGGCGGTCGTCTCCACTGCTGCGCTGACCGTCGCCTCGCGTCAGACTGGCACGGACCTAAAGAAAGCTGTCATCGGGCAGATCGGGCTGGGCGCGGCTGGAGGCGCCACCGCCCGTATGTTGATGAAGCTGACCGGTAACCCGGTGCTGGGAGCAGACCTGAGCGAGGAGGCCCTCGCCCGCCACGAGCAGCATGGTGGGCAGCGTTCAAACCTGAAAGAGATCATGGCGGCATGCGACATCGTCATCGCCACCACCGGCGCGCCCGGGCTGATCAAGCCTGCTATGGTACATAAGGGACAGATCATTCTGGCGCTCTCCAACCCGAACCCCGAGATCGAACCGGAAGCAGCGCTGGAGGCTGGCGCGGCCTTCGCCGCGGACGGAAAGTCGGTCAACAATGTATTGGGCTTCCCCGGCATCCTGCGCGGCGCAGTGGACACGTTAGCCCCGTACATCACCCATGAGATGTACCTGGCCGCCGCGCAGGCCATCGCCGACCTGACCCCGCCGGATGAGCTGGTGCCGAATCCGCTCGATAAGAAGGTCCACCAGGCGGTGGCGCGGGCAGTGGCCGAAAAGGCGGTGGCGCAAGGCCTGGCGCGCGCCAAGTATGTGCCGTATTTGGATTAGTGCGGGCCTGGCGTGAATTCTTATTGACACTCTTTCCCTTTGCGGTATAATACCGACCGCAATGGCCGACTAGCTCAACCGGTAGAGCAGCTGACTCTTAATCAGTTGGTTCGGGATTCGAGTTCCCGGTCGGTCACCATATACAGCGGTTCACCGCAACATAGCCCCCATATCTGGGGGTTTTTGTTTCCCCGAAATGTCCAAAAAGAACATATGTTCTGAAAGCGGTTGCAGTCAAATTGCAGTCAGTTGGCCCTTTTCTTGGAGGTCAAATTACCTAAAATGGTAAAGCCATGGTCCGATCTCCCCACAAACCGCCAATAAATAATAGCCTGTGCTGTAATAGTCCTGACTATTATTCTACGGAGAGAAGTATGTTCGTTGACCGCAAGGAAGAAATCGAATTTCTCAACAGCCTGCTAACTCGAAGACAACCCGGCCCGGCTCAACTGGCTTTGATGTATGGCCGGCGACGGGTGGGAAAATCCGAATTGCTCTTGAAATGGGCAGCGCAAAGCGGCCTTTCCTATACGTATTGGGAAGCTGTCAAAGAAAATGCCACCCAACAGCGCACACGCTTGATGGGGCGTTTGCTCAATATCCCCGCCGCCTCGGCCCCGGTCTATCGTTCCTGGCCTGCATTGTGGGATGCAGCCGCCCCCCTCTTGCAAGGGAAAAGACATATCTTGATCCTGGATGAATTGCCCTACGCGGCCAATGCCGATCCAGCGATGCTGTCGGCGTTGCAATATGCCTGGGATCAGTATTTCCAAAAGACAGAAGTCATTATCATTCTCTGCGGCTCCCACGTGCGCGTGATGGAGACTTTGCTGTCCCGCCAATCACCGCTCTTTGGACGAAAGACGGCCCACTGGCATTTGGAGCCACTGCCTTTCTCCAGCCTGGCAGAATTCTTTCCTCACTGGGATGCAGACGCGCGCGTGGCTGCCTATGCCATCCTGGGGGGTATTCCGGCCTATCTCAACTGGCTGGATCCGAGCCTGGACCTGATCGGGAACATCCGCCAGGTGATCCTCAGTCCCGGCAGCATGTTCCTGGCCGAACCCGCCTTTCTGCTTTATGACGAAGTGCGCGAGCCAAACAGTTACCTGGCAGTGCTGAAAGCCATCGGCGGCGGTGCGCACACCCTGACCGAGATCAGCGATCGCGCCTTCATCCCCACCACAAGTGTGACCTTCTACCTCAATACCCTGCAAGAACTGCACCTCGTGGAACGCCGGCTGCCGGTCACCCAAACGAAAGCCCAACGGGGACGCTCGCGCAGCGGACGCTATCACCTCAGTGATCCCTATTTCCGGTTCTACTTCCAATTCCTGGAACCTTTTCTCTCTTCCTCTCCATTCGATGGCGACCAAGTGATCGAAGCTGTTCGCTGCAACCTGCGCGCCTTTGTAGGTGTGACTGCTTTCGAGGAGTTGGCCCGGCAGTGGGTCCAGAAAAAGGGCAAGGCTGGTCAATTGCCCTTCAAGCCGGACGGCATTGGCAGTCATTGGAGCAGCCGGGTACAGGTGGACGTTGTCGCCCTGAACTGGAGAACCCACGATATCCTGCTGGGCGAGTGCAATTGGGGCGTAGAAAAAGTAGATCGCCAGGTTATTCGTGACCTCATCGAAACCAAGACGCCGCTGGTACTACGAGACTTGCCCGAAATGGGCGAAGGCTGGAAAGTACACCATATCGCCTTTGCCCGCCAGGGTTTCACTCCCGCAGCCAAAGAGGCAATGCAGGCGGCAGGCGGAATGATGGTGGATTTGAGCATGATGGATGAATTGCTTGGGAGGTAGTGTGGCCCCTCGATTGCCCGGTCCTGACAAAGCCGTAAATTGTGCTCAGGGCTTTAACATTTTAGCTTGACAAAAGGGAAGGTCTTCTTCGGTATACTTTGTTTGCTGAAAACTAAAGAAACCGGAGAAGACCAAGATGGATTATACCCATTTGTTGCCTCAGCAAGAGGTGAACGCGTTCTACCAAATATAATGTTACCGAAGTAACATCGTTCCGTCAAAAGAAAAAGTTACCGAGGGAGCGATGGCCGAAACTGATCCGATGAGCGTAGCAGAGCGCCGGAAATATCTGCATAAGA